>Ga0209395_1001321_pt1 | contig 35023 bp, 31 predicted proteins | sample GOMGulsemesocosm_3_FD_184635 | JGI IMG/M metagenome (GOLD analysis project Ga0209395, IMG submission 184635) | Methane-oxidizing microbial communities from mesocosms in the Gulf of Mexico - GOM9D Gulf of Mexico (SPAdes) (version 2) | ecosystem: Environmental > Aquatic > Marine > Cold seeps...
ACGCAATTTTGTATTTGTTTTGTTGTATTAGGTATTTTAGGTACTAAAGCGGCATCACCACTTAATAACTTCCTAGGCATGGTAACAAGTGTTGGTTACTTTGGTTTCTTCATTGCATTGTGGTTCTACAGTAAAAATGAAAAAACGAAGCCATTACCAGAGAGGATTTCTCACTAATGAAAAAGTTACTTATAGCGTTAGTTGCTTTATTCCCTATGTTGGCAATGGCCTCAGGTGGCAGTGCTCCAATGTTGAAAGCGCCTATCGATTTGACGGACAAAGAGTCGCTTCAAAATGGTGCTAAGCTATTCATGAACTACTGTTTTGGTTGTCATGATACTCGTTATCAACGTTACAATCGTGTAGCGCGTGATATTGGTATTACTGATCAGCAGATGATCGATAATCTCATTTTTACGGGTGTGAAAGTGGGTAATTTAATGTACAACTCGGTGGAAGATGAGCAAGCGGCAAAATGGTTTGGTCAAACACCTCCTGATTTAACAATGATTACTCGTGTTAAAGGTATCGACTTTGTTTATACCTATTTGAAAAGCTTTTATGCCGATCCAGAACGTCCATTTGGCGTAAATAACAGTGTCTTTAAAGATGTTGGTATGCCACACGTTCTTCAAAGTTTACAAGGTCTGCCAACCGCAGAGTTTGAAACTAATGAAAAGGGTGAAAGCGTATTAAAGCATGATGAACATGGCATGGCTATTATCACTACCGATGGTACTGGTGAAATGAGCGATGATGAGTTTGATATTGCGGTACGTGATATTACTAACTTCTTAACTTACGCTAGTGAGCCATCTAAGCTACAACGTCAAAATACCGGTAAGTGGGTATTGGGCTTTTTAGCGATACTCTTTATTCTGTCTTATTTACTCAAGAAAGAATATTGGAGAGATGTTCACTAGAACGTAACCCTACGTTTTAGTTTATCTTGTACATTGATGAGAGCTTCGGCTCTCATTTTTTTTGATTTTAAAAAATATTTGACAAGGTGCTAATGCCGCTGGCATGGGCATAGACAAGCAATTCCACATTACCTCTCTATAAGCTGCTATACTAAGCTCCATTATAATACTGCTATGGCATCACTAGATATTCATAAATGTATTACTTATTAACTTAGATTTTGGAGAGTATCAATGGCCGTAACTGCCAACAAACGTTCAGTAATGTCGCTTTATTCAGGCGCAAAAGACATGAAAAGTCATCAAGTACGTATCGTATTAGCTGAAAAAGGCGTTAATGTTGATATTAAGCAAGTTGACCCAGATAACTTGCCAGAATCATTAATCGAAGTAAATCCATACAATAACGTACCAACGTTAGTTGATCGTGACTTAGTGCTTTATAAAGCTGATATTGTGATGGAATACTTAGATGAGCGTTTTCCTCATCCACCCCTTATGCCTGTATACCCTGTATCACGTGCAAAAAGTCGTTTGATGATGCACCGTATTGAGCAAGACTGGTATTCATTGGTTGAGTTAATTCAACTAGACGGTTCTAAGAGCGAAGGCGCTCGTAAGCAACTAAGTGAAGAGTTGACCGCTATTGCGCCAATCTTTGCTGAAATGCCTTATTTCATGAGTGAAGACTTCTGTCTTGTTGATTGTTGTTTAGCACCCCTATTATGGCGTTTACCTGAATTAGGTATCGAGCTTAATGGTAATGCAAGTAAAGAGCTACGTTTGTACATGCAACGTGTATTTGAGCGTGAATCATTCCAAGCGTCACTTACAGATTCTGAACGTGAAATTCGTTTAGGTTAAGAGGTTACATGATGGGTCCTAATCGTCCTTATTTGTTGCGTGCGTTTTATCAATGGCTTCTTGATAATGAAATGACGCCGCACCTTGTTGTTAATGCCGATATTCCTGGTGTCAATGTACCAAGTGAACATGTGCAAGATGGGCAAATAGTGCTAAATATTGCCCCTCATGCCATTGGCGATATTGAGATGAGCAATGAACGTGTCATGTTTAGTGCTCGTTTTAGTGGAAAGCCTTTTCAACTGATCATTCCAATGGCCGCTATTGTTGCCATTTATGCGCGAGAAAATGGTGCTGGAACGATGTTTGAAGAAGAAGATTTTTATATCGAGCAAGTAGACAGTATGCTACATGATATTAAGCTTGAGAATGTCCCAAATGTTGCCGATAAAAGTGATAATGGTGATGATAAACCTGAGCCACCTAAAGATCGCTCATTTTTGAAAGTAGTCAAATAAGATCACTTTATCCACCATTAAAAAAGGAAGCGTTAGCTTCCTTTTTTTGTGCCTTAATGAATACTTTACTGGTATTCAAAAGCCTTGATGACTTGTTTAACACCGTCAACATTACGGGCTAGCTCTGAGGCAAGGTTACCTTCTTGTTGGGTGACTAACCCCATTAAAAAGACTTCTCCGTGTTCTGTAATAACTTTTATTTGAGTACTCTTAAGGGTTTCATCACCGGTCAAAGCTAGTTTTACTTTCGATGTTAACCAACTATCATTGGTGCGCGTTGTTAATGCTGTTTTATTGCCGATGCGCATTTGATTGTGGATGCGGTTAACATTCGTTACACCACTCACTAATTTAGCCGCGCGGTCACGCAACATAGTATTTGGAACCTGTCCTATCAATAAGACAGTTCTGTTGTAACTGACTATGTTGATATGACTGTGTTCAGATAACCCTTTGTCATTACCAATCACATTGTTGGCTTTTATTTCAATGGATTCATCTTCTAGTTGAGCCGCTGTAGTACGGCGATCGTTCACCACACTCGCAATGCCAAGAGCACCTAGGACTATGCCTGAAACACAACCTTGTAACGATATAACTACCGTCACAATAGCTGCTAGCTTTAATGATTTTTTAGATGAGAGTAAGCGCATTATGCTTGCTCTTCTTCCTGAGGGAATAGCGTACGATCGATAGCATCACACAAACAGTGAATGGCTAACAAATGTACTTCTTGAATGCGTGCGGTGCTGGTGGATGGTACGCGAATTTCAACATCATTGGCGCTTAGTAATCCCGCCATGTCACCACCATCCTTGCCTGTCAGGGCAACGATAACCATGTCACGGCTTAGTGCTGCTTCAATAGCTTTAATTATATTGTCAGAGTTTCCGCTGGTTGAGATAGCTAACAACACATCACCAGGTTGGCCTAGTGCACTAATCTGTTTTGAGAAAATTTCAGAATAGCTATAATCGTTGGCAATCGAGGTAATTGTTGAGCTATCAGTCGTTAAAGCAATTGCTGGCAAACTTGGACGCTCAGTTTCAAAACGATTTAACAATTCAGACGAAAAATGTTGTGCATCGCCAGCGCTACCGCCATTACCACAGGTTAATATTTTCCCGTCGGCTAATAAACAAGACACCATCATCATGGCTGCTTTCTCAATAGATGGAGGCAGTGTTTCTAATGCATCAATCTTTGTTTGAATACTCTGGGTGCAACATTCTTTAATGCGCTCTAACATATCTTATACCTTATCTTTACTGTGGAAAGGCGTGCTTAATCCACTCAATATCAAACGGTTCGTTTGAACCTGTTATAGCAACCACATCAAAACGAGATGCTTGTTGCTCAAAATTAATTTTTTGTTTGGCACAATAAACCATGGCGGTTTTAATTACCCGGCGTTGTTTGGTCAGCGAAACCGCCGCTGCTGCGCCGCCAAAATTATTATTGGCCCGCTGTTTCACTTCAACAAAAATTAGCGTCTTATTATCAGTCATAATAAGATCGATTTCACCGACTTTACACGAAAAATTATCACAAATCGCCACTAAACCTTGTGATTTTAAGTAAGATTTAGCCAACTGCTCAAATTTGTTACCTTGCTCGCGCATAGTTACCTCTTATTGTATTTTTTTGAGGCGACCTCGTTGATATTTCGCCCATGATAAATCACGTTTTACCTTACCGTTTTCATCGACGCTCAACTTCCCACTGAAACCATCAAGAGAGTATTCAGGAAACAGACTCATTTGCGCCAATTTCCCAATCAAGCCGTAAGCATCATGGCCCATGGCAAATAATCTGAGCTGACTCTGTTTCATTTTAGGCCATAAATTATTAACAAAAGCAGGTGAGAGTGTTTTTGTTGGTGTTAACAACCATGGAATTTCACTTACCGTTAGCTGGTTTAAGTGAGTAAGGCCAGAATCATTAATTCGATAAGCATTGCCACTTGAACCAACAAACACAGGTACTTGATTCGCAAATGCACTAACGGTCACTTCAACTGATGGCATCAGCATAGAGGTTTGTTTAGGGTTGGCGACTAAATAAATGGAATCAATATCGCGGCGTGAACGTGTTTCACTTTTCATGCTAGTACCCACTAGCTGCCTGATGAGATTAATACGTTTTTGAGATTTATCTGTTTCAAATAACTGTTCAATGGTCGCTTTTAATTCGCTGTCTTTCGTGAAAAATATTTTTTCAACATCATTTATTTGTACTTCATGTTCATGCAAGTCAATCCATTCTTGTGAAAAAATCTGTGCCATTTGATGGCCGCGTACGTTATCGGGGGCGACAATTACTGGGCGCTCCTTACCTAATTGATAAATATGACGAGCGCCTTGAATTGTTTCGCTTTCTTTATCCATGGCGAAATAGAATTGATTAGTTAATCTATTGATATCACGCGGTGCATTTAAAAATAACGTCGGAATATTTGTTTCAATATGGTTCACTTGCTCAACGTTTTGTTTAAGCAACGGGCCTATGATGAAGTCACTCTCCTGCGCTATAGCTTGTTCAAATGCGGCTAAAGCACCTATTTCATTACTATCAATAGTGACAATTTCTTGGTCACTTTGACTAAGCATAATATTACTGAGCAGGCCATTTTGAACCGCTTGTCCAATACGCGCATAGCGACCTGTTAATGGTAAGATAACTGTGATCTTAGAGGGTGTAAAAGGCTCAACATTAGCGGCAGCAACTAACCTTGGCGGTAATGCGTCTACGGCCGAATGAGAGGGAAAATCTAGTGCCCATTGCGTGAGTTGTTGACGTAATAGACTAGGTGAGTGCATTGAGTTTTTTGAAATAATAGACAACCGATGCCATCCACGATGTTCATTAGAGTAAGGGCTAGTGTCGGTATCGTTTAACTGCTGCGGCGTTAACAATTGATATTCTTGCCAAATAGACTGGCGTAAAGTCTCTTGTTCAAGGGGATTTGAAGTCACTAGCAAGGTTTTAACTAGTGACTCAATAGCAGTTATGGGTTGCTGATTTTGAAGTTGAAAATTTGCACGCTGCTGATAAAAAGTAGCTAATCGCTTATCCGATACGTTCCATTGAGAGTTTGGGATCAATGTAGATATGGCTTGTGTAAGATCATCATTGAGCGCAAAACGTAAACTTTGCAGCAATTTCAGTTCTAATTGATGATTACTATTGAGCATAGCTGGCAATTTTAGGCGACTCAATAAATTATCAGCTTCAATAATTTGACCATCCATTAATGCGGCGCGAAGTGCTAATAATTCATAAGCTTGCTTATTTACACCTAAAACAGTGTGAGATAAATCAAGGTAATACTGATGAGAATCAGAGACTTCCCCAACGGTAATCGTATTGGTTTTTAACGATGTTGTGGTGCTGGGTGTTGAGCCACACCCCCACAACATAAGACAAATAATGGTGATGCAGGAAATTTGTTTACTGTCTTTAGCTAATGAAAGTTTAAACACAATATTTCTCTCTGTTACAATAGTCGGTTAAGTGTATAACAATCTGTCATTAATAGTTAACTAAGACAGAAATTATTGAGGAAGTTCATGGAATTATCCAGCGCAGCATTATATATCGTGCCTACCCCTATAGGGAATATGAACGATATTACATTACGAGCCTTAACGGTACTCGAACAAGTCGATTTAATTTGTGCTGAAGATACTCGTCACACCGGGAAATTATTGGCGCATCACAATGTGACCACTCAAACAATGTCGGTGCATGATCATAATGAACGTCAGCGTGTACAAACCTTGGTAAATAAGCTCGAACAAGGGCAATCTATCGCATTAGTTTCTGATGCTGGAACTCCGCTCATTAGTGATCCTGGTTATCACTTAGTTAACGGTATTAGAGCCGCTGGTTTTCCTGTGGTACCACTGCCGGGAGCATGTGCTGCGATAACGGCGTTGAGTGGTGCTGGTGTCGCCACGGACCGTTTTTGCTTTGAAGGATTCTTAGTGGCAAAATCAGTGGGACGTCAAACTCAACTTCGAGCACTTCAAAGTGAGTCTCGTACCATGGTGTTTTATGAATCGCCTCGCCGTGTCGTGAGTACTATTGAAGACATGGTGGCTATTTTTGGTGATGATCGTCATATTGTACTAGCACGCGAGTTAACTAAAACGTTCGAGACTATTCATGGCGCACCGGCGGCTCAGTTACTTGAATGGCTTAATAGTGATGAGAATAATCGTCGTGGTGAGATGGTGGTCATGGTATCAGGATATAAAAAGGATGATGAATCAATCACACCTGAAGTCATTGATGCATTAAAACTATTAGCCACCGAGTTGCCTCTTAAAAAAGCAGCGGCGTTAGTGGCTAAATTATATGATGAAAAAAAGAATGCATTATATAAAGTTGGATTAGAACTCGGACTTTAAATTGGTTCTAATTGCGCATCAAATAAATTTTTCAACAATCCTGAAAAATCAGTAATAAAAGCTCGCTGACTGTCAGTGAGCTTATTGTCTATATTCTGACCTAGCACTTCACATAAATCATTGAACGCTTTATCAAATTCTTCAACAATATATATTTTCTCTTGAGGAATTAATGCTTTATTTTGTTCGAAAAGCAATGCCATTTGTTCAACCATTTGATAACGAATAAATAACTTAATCGTCATTGGTTGATGTCCTTCCGTCTTACTTGGACTAAAAACAGCTAAGTTTTCACATAAATACTCTATTAATGATGAGTATCCCTCACTTTGTATAACCATGTAAAACCCCAGAAATTCTTAATAATCAATGTTAAATAGATAACTATTAATATAATGCCACATTATTAGAATCTAATTCTATCAAATTCTATGATTTTTAAAATTCTTGCCGTATAATCCGCGCCGAGAGTTGGTTAGACAATCGCTGCGTTAACATTAAGTTTAACGGGGAGGAAAGTCCGGGCTCCAACGAGCAGGGTGCCAGGTAACGCCTGGGGAGCGCAAGCTTACGACAAGTGCAGCAGAGAGAAGACCGCCGATGGCCTCATTTTTATGAGGAACAGGTAAGGCTGAAAGGGTGCGGTAAGAGCGCACCGGACGACTAGTAATAGTTCGTTGCAGGGTAAACTCCACCCGGAGCAAGACCAAATAGGGTTTCATTACTTTTAATAGTAAACGCGTGGCTCGCGTGGAAACCGGGTAGGTTGCTTGAGCCGTTAAGCGATTAACGGCCTAGACGAATGATTGTTCACGACAAAACCCGGCTTATCGACCAACTCTCACCTCATTTTTATCTTTTGACTCTTTAAGAAAAAGTCGAAAGAAGGTTCACTCCGCCACATAACACTGGCGGCTTATCGACCAACTCACACCTCATTTTTATCTTTTGATTCTTAAAATAAAGAGTCGAAAGAAGGTTCACTCCGCCACATAACACTGGCGGCATATCGACCAGCATTCACCTCATTTATATCTTTTTATTCTTAAAATAAAGAATCGAAAGAAGGTTCACTCCGTCACATAACACTGGCGGCATATCGACCAGCATTCACCTCATTTTTATCTTTTGACTCTTTAATAAAAAATCGAAAGAAAGGTTCACTCCGCTACATAACACTGGCGGCATATCGACCAACTCACACCTCATTTTTATCTTTTGATTCTTAAAATAAAGAGTCGAAAGAAGGTTCACTCCGCCACATAACACTGGCGGCATATCGACCAGCATTCACCTAATTTTATTCTTTTGACTCTTAAAATAAAGAATGGAAAGAAGGTTCACTCCGCCACATAACACTGGCGGCATATCGACCAACTCACACCTCATTTTTATCTTTTGATTCTTAAAATAAAGAGTCGAAAGAAGGTTCACTCCGCCTACATAACACAGGCGGCTTATCGACCAACTCTCACCTCATTTTTATCTTTTGATTCTTAAATAAAGAGTCGAAAGAAAGGTTCACTCCGCCACATAACACTGGCGGCTTATCTACCCACTATCACTTTGTTTATTCGTTTGAATAAACATTTGAAAGATGTGTCTACTCCGCTTACATAACATTGGCGGCTATAGTTCAAGCCTCACTAATTTTGATACCATCTTTACCTCAACGAAACATCGTTCTTTTGATCACATAACTATCCTGAAATCCATGTCTGTTTAGCATAATACCAACCTAGAAAAATACCTGATCATTTTTAACGGTCTAAATAGATGATGGCTTCGTTATTTATTCTCTATGTAGAATAACTACATACGAAAATAAATGCCTTGCCCTAACCTATTTATGCTCGTGAAAAACTGGACCAGTTACTTACCTAGATTGGTATAAAACCAATTGACTCTTTTTTATAAATGATTACAATAACGGCATTCGAATGACATTCGAATGACATTCGAATGGTATTCGAGTGGCGTTATTTGTAATTTTAAGAGAGTAAATTATGGCACCAGCAGCTAAATACAGTATGCAAGACCAAGAGAATATGATCCTAGACGCCGCAGCGCAATGCATTGAGCTGACGTCATTATTAGACTTTACAATGTCGGCTGTCGCGAAGAAAGCGGGCATGTCTATGGGCTCTATTTATAAACACGTGCAATGCAAAGAAGATATTATTTTTGCGCTGGCAATCCGTGTTTACAGTCATCAAAGTAGCGTGTTCGAACAAGTGCTAGCATTGCCATTAACCACACCTGAGCGCTTGATCGGAATCACGCTATTAAACCCTCTGAAAACTCAAGTTTATTCTTTTGATATCCACTTAGACGCCTTCGTCACCAATGAGCTGGTGGTTAAACGCACCTCTCCGTTATGGCGTGAGCGCATGATGGATGCGCATAAAAATTGCGAAAAACTCTTTTATGGCTGCATGTGCGACGCTGCTCATTCGGGCGAGTTATCCAGCGAAGGTGATATTGAGCCGTTCATTGAAGAAATTAATCTTGCTGGCTGGGCACTAACCGTTGGTTATCAAAACGTGAGTCGTTTGGTGCAAATTCGAGAGATAGCCAAAGGCGAGGCCAAATTATATGAACCAGTGGCGTGTGACGCGGCCATTGTTCGCATCTTTACCCGATTGTTTAATTCCTATCAATGGCAAAAGCCACTTGATAGTGCCGGCATCAAACATGCCGAGCAATTGTTAATCCAACACAACTTACGCTAGTTAACTAACTAGCAAGTATTAGGAAAATTATTATGAGTATTCGTCGCTGGGCCATCGCAGTTTCTATTGTTGTGATCACCATAGGCAGTTTGGCCTATATCAAAGTTGGACAAGTGCAAGCCGCTATCGCATTTGGGGAATCTTTTCCCGAGCCATCTGCCACTGTTGAAACCTTGATAACCAAATCGTCAACTTATCAACCGACTTATCAGGTGACGGGGCAAGTTAGAGCCATTAAGGCGGTGACCTTACATAATCAATTGTCAGGCACTATTGAGCAGGTAAATTACACCGCCGGTGGTCAAGTTGTGCAAGGCCAGTTATTAATTGCCCTTAATACCAGTGAAGAGCGCGCGCAATTGCAAGCGGCTAACGCGTCTTTTAAATTGGCTAAAGCGACCTTAGAACGTAATGAAAAATTGCTGGTGGGTAATAAAGTGAGCCAGCAACTAGTAGATTCTGCGCAGGCAGATTATCAAGTTAGCCTAGCCAACATTGCTAACTTACAAAGCGTTATCGACAAGAAACAAGTGTTAGCACCATTTAGTGGCACCATGGGATTAGAGACGTTTGAAGTTGGTCAGTTTCTTAACGCCAATACTAGCTTAACCACTCTGGTCGATGACAACAAAGACATGTGGCTTGATTTTAAATTGCCGCAAACTATGGCTAAGTTGTCACTTAATAGTCAGGTAAGCATTACCAAAATTACTCAAGCTGAGCAGCCACAATCGATGTCAGCGAATATCATCGCTAAACATAGTCTAATGGATGCTGCATCACGGCACCTTTCATATCGCGCGCAGATCAATAACAGCCGTGATTTGTTATCGCACAATGAGTTGGTAAAAATTGCTATCCCTAAAAAATCACAACAAGTGGTAATAGTGCCAAATTCAGCCGTCGTGAGAAGTCCATTTGGCAGTTATGTGTTTGAACTGATTAAAGATGATAGCGGGCAATATCGTGCGCACAAACGCTCAGTCGAACTTGGGCAACGTGACGGTGACAATCATATAGTGCGTCAGGGATTAGAGCAGGGCATGTTAATTGCCACCATAGGGGCATTTAAGTTGCGCCCTCAGTTGTTGGTTTATGCTAAAAATACGGCAGATTCTACAAGCGTGGCTACGCCTGTCGCGGGGATCAAATAATGAGTGAATCAGTCGACAATAAAAAATCCGTCATGGATATTTTTGTCAGAAAACCATTGCTCGCGATTGTTTTATCGTTGCTGATTGTCATCGCTGGCGTGTATTCGTCGGGCAGTATTTCGGTGCAGCAATTTCCTAAAATTGAAAGTACCTCCTTGGTCATTAACACGGTTTACACAGGCGCTGCTGCCGAGGTTGTTAAAGGATATATCACCGAACCCATCGAGCGTGTGGCTTCTACCGTGCCCGGCGTTGATTATGTTGACTCAATTACCATCGCTGGCAGCAGCAAGGTAACCGCATGGCTTGATTTAAACTACGACTCTACCGCTGCGTTGAGTGAGCTTACCGCGCAGCTTAGCCAGATCAAGTTTGAGTTGCCACAAGGCGCGCAAGATCCTGCTATATCGGTGGTGCGTGCCGACAGAGCAAATGCGTTGTTTTATCTAAACATTGAATCTGGCGATTTAGCGCGCAGCAAAATTACCGATTATTTCAGTCGCAATGTTATTCCCGTATTAAGTGATATTGGCGGCGTACAAAAAGTTACTATTGAGGGCGGGCGCAACCCTGCGATGCGTATTTGGATTGACTCAGACAAGCTAGCGACGTTTAACATCAGTGCTAATCAAGTACTGGCTGCGCTTCGAGACAACAATACCATTGCCACCCTTGGTTACAGTAAAAATAACCGACAACGCATCGATTTAATGGCCAATACTTTATTGAGCAGCGTTACAGAATTTGAGCAGATGGTGATAGTCAGCATCGATGGCGCGCAAATAACCTTGGGCGATGTTGCGACTATTGAAGTTGGCGAAGAGGAGGGACGCGTTGATGCCCGCCTTGATCACGACCAAACAACCTTTATTGCGGTATGGCCGCTGCCTGGCGCCAATGAAATCACTATTGGTGATGAGCTTTATAAACGAATTGATGAGTTAAATAAGCAGCTGCCAGAAAACATTCGCATTGCCATTGGTTATGATGGCACCTTGTATATGCGAGATGCGATTAAAGAGATCTTTACCACCTTGCTTGAAACCGTCTTTCTGGTTGGTATTGTGGTCGTCTTGATGATGGGCTCATTTAGAAGTGCGATGGTGCCGTTAATCACCATTCCAATCTCAATTTTAGGCGCGATTGGCGTGATGTCCCTCATGGGCTTTTCGCTTAATCTATTAACTATCTTAGCCGTTGTTTTATCGGTTGGTTTGGTGGTCGATGACGCCATAGTGGTGGTTGAAAATGTGGCGCGTCATATGCGTGAAGGCAAAGGACGTTTTGAAGCAGCGTTAATCAGTTCACGCCAATTATTGGTACCTGTGATAGCGATGACTTTAACGCTAGCGGCTGTATACGCGCCCATCGGTTTTTTGTCTGGTCTAACGGGATTCTTGTTTAGAGAATTTGCCTTTACCTTAGCGGTCGCGGTGCTTATTTCAGGCGTAGTAGCAGTGACCTTATCACCAATTATGAGTGCGTATGTCTCTGCGCAAGGTGGACGTGAAGGTAAATTTACCAAACTTATTAATGGTTATTTTGAGCGTTTACAGCGCCAGTATATTAGCGTTTTAGATATTTTATTTACCTGTCGTGCACAAGTGATGTTTTGCGCCGTGATATTTACATTGCTCACCGTGCCATTTTATTTGTTGTCTTCACACGAACTTGCGCCAGTGGAAGATCAAAGTGAAATCAATGTAGTGGTGACGTCCGCCCCTGAATCATCGCTAACCTATACAACTAACCAAATGTATCAAGCCAGTGACGTGATGAATGGCGTTGATGGTGGTAAATTCACTTGGCAAATTGTCACTAAAAATGCAGGATTTGGTGGCGTCGTATTAGAGCCGCTAGCGAAACGAGAAAACTCGGTACATAACATGATGGGGCCGCTATTTGGTCAACTCGGCGGCGTTAGCTCACTCAACTTACTTCCGATTTTACCCGCGTCTTTACCGACAGCCGGACAATTTGATGTGGAAGTGGTGGTACGCGCCAACGACAGCTATGAAAACATGCTGGGCTATGCGCAGCAAATTATCGGTAAAGCGTATCAAACGGGCAGCTTTATGTTTGTTGATACCGACTTAAAAATTGATTTAGCGCAGAGTCAATTGGTGATGGATAAAACGATCATTGCCGATCTTGGTTTAACCGTTGCGGCGGTTAATGATCAACTCAGTGTGTTGTTATCAAATAACTTTGTTAATCAATACAACGATAACGGCAAGGCGTATCGTGTGATCCCCGTTGTAGATGCGAGCAAGCGCTTTAATCCAGAACTAATTTTAGATCTTAAGGTGACCACACCATCGGGCGAGACGGTTAATGTATCGAGCTTTGCTCATATTAAATCGGTGGTTGGGCCACGGCTGTTAGGATCATTTAATCAGCAAAAGTCCTTTAGAATATTCGGCGGTGTATTGCCCCATATTACGAAAGAGCAGGCGTTATCACAAATAGAAGACGCGGCGGCGCAGTTATTGCCCGCTGGTTATTCCATTGATTACGCCGGTGAGTCACGAGAAATGCGCAAAGAAGGCAATACCATGTTAACGGTATTGTTGGTATCGCTTATCGTGGTGTATTTTGTACTGGCCATTCAATTTAATAGCTTTAGAGACCCGCTTGTCGTATTGCTTGGCTGTGCGCCGTTAGCGCTTTCGGGTGCATTAATGCTGGCATTTTTAGGCTTCACCTCGGTTAACTTATATGCGCAAATTGGCTTGATAACGCTGGTGGGCTTAATCACTAAAAATGGTATTTTGATTGTTGAATTTGCTAATCAAATGCAGCATCAAGGCATGGATAAACTGAGTGCGGTGAAAGAAGCGGCTAGCACAAGATTACGTCCAATATTAATGACTACTGCCGCCACCGTATTAGGGCATTTTCCGCTAGTATTGGTGACTGGTGCTGGCGCAGAAGCGCGAAATTCCATTGGTATTATCTTAGTCGCAGGCATGATGATTGGCACCATCTTTACTTTGATTGTGCTGCCAATTTTATATGAATGGATGGCCAGCGATCATCGCCCTAAAGAAAAGGTGCAAGACGTTGAGCTAATACCAATGCCGTTAAATTAGTGATCAATTTATTGGTGAGGAAAAACGAATGAGAACAAGGCATTTATCGTTTGTTTTAACCATCAAGTGTGAGCAATTAATTATCGGCATTGGTAACATACTTAGCGAGCCAATTATTTAGATTTGAAGTGAAATAGTTAATGGCATAATAAAGCCCCTGTCAGTGATGGCAGGGGCTTTATTCACGACTAGTCGTTAACTATTAGAAGCTAAATGTACGTGATACTGACAATATAACGCGTGCGTCAGAGTTATCAAGATCCATGCTGGTATCTTCTAGCGATTCTTTGAAAAAGGGTCGAATGAAACGTTCACTCACCGACTTAACACTGACTGCTTATCGACAACTCCACGCCCTTCATCTTTGTTTTTTGAATTATTTGCACACCCATTCGTATTATTAGAGAGGGCTATCACATAAATAACTCGAACCTGTAGCTATAGATTTTCTGATTTTTTATATTAATCGACCACGTGACGATGCTAGAACAATCAATGACATTGGGTTATGGTTGCCATTATCAGATATGACCTATTTAAAGAGAGAAGCTTGTGAGCGATGCGTATTTAAAATTTTCCAATAGCAAATTTGGCAAGCCCTTATTTTCAGCGCTTGGTTTAGCTATTCCGCCGCTTTTAACACGTTATCGCCGCGGTGATTCATTGGTTAAAGAATCTGTTGTCATCAATGTTGAAGATAACTTAGCACTGTTTAAAGCGTGCTTTATGGAGAGTAAGTTTGAATTGGCAGGTGACTCTCATGAAAAAACAGATGCGCTTATCTTTGATGCTACAAATATTGCATCCCCCGAGATGCTCAATCAATGTCATGCTTTTTTTAGTCAGCAGTTAAGCCGATTGTCATCAAACGGGAAAATATTAATTGTTGGCCTTGTTATCACGTCTACAATGCCTATATTACAAGCCGCATCTCAACGTGCATTAACGGGCATCGTTAAATCAATCGCAAAAGAAGTAGGCCGCAAGGGCTGCACGGCAAATCTTATTTATACCTCAGCGTTAACATCAGCTAGCCTTGGCGCTACCAGCCGATTCTTGTTATCAAACAAGAGCGCGTATGTTAGTGGGCAAGTGTTATCAGCATCAGGCGGCGAATTTACATTAAAACAATGGTCTAAACCATTGCAAGGTAAAACAGCCTTAGTCACCGGAGCTAGCCGCGGTATTGGGGCGGCGATTGCCCAAGCATTAGCAGCTGATGGCGCGAATGTTATTGGTTTAGATATTCCTCAAGCAAAAGATGCGTTAGAACAGCAGATGGCAACCATAAATGGTCAGTCGATAATACTTAATATTACCGACGAAGATGCTGGGGCTAAAATATCACAAGCGATTAAAACACCGCTGGATATTGTGGTTCATAATGCAGGTATAACGCGCGATAAAACACTCAAACGAATGTCGAGTGAACAATGGCAGTCAGTCATTGATATTAATTTGATGTCTGTTGCTCGCATCAATGAATACTTCTTCGCTAATCGCTGTCTCTCAGCTCATGCTCGTATTGTGTGTGTATCGTCTATTAGTGGTATTGCTGGCAACGTCGGACAAGTGAATTACGCCGCTTCTAAGTCGGGGATCATTGGTTTAGTTGAGGCAACTGCCAGGAAGCTAACCGTTAACAATTCTCAAATCACCATTAACGCTGTTGCACCGGGTTTTATAGAAACAGCAATGACCGCAAAAATCCCATTATTAACCAGACATTTTGGCCGCAGAATGTGTGCATTATCGCAAGGTGGATTACCTGTTGATGTAGCGCAAGCCATTGTTTTTTTCTGTGCGCCCAACGCACAAAATGTTTCAGGTAATACACTGCGTGTTTGCGGACAAAATTTAATAGGTGCCTAAGCCTAAAAGGAATAATATGAAAATTAACACGATGACAGAAAAATTGATAACTAAGATCTTGGCTTTATGTTTTTTAGCTCTTACTTCTATTACCACACAGGCGGCTAGCAATATGCACACTTTAAAGGCTTCTCAATTAACGGATAACTCAGGTTTAGTTTATATAGGCTATACGGTGGATGAGGCGCTTGTGACTAATTATCTCAGTCAGTTAAAAGCGCGTCTTGGTCTGCAACAATTCGAAAAATATCGCGCCGCACAATCGGCCCGCGACCATCACAGTTTTCACATAACTCTAATCAACCCTTATGAATACCCAGATGTTAAAAATATTGATGTGACGACATTACCTGCCATTAGATTTAACTTTGAAGGATTAGGCAGTGCCACAAAAAAAAGCAACAGTACCTACTTTGTGGTAGCTAGCGCTGCGCAAGCACAGAAAGTTAGACAAACCTATGGCTTGAAAGTGAAAGATTTTCATGTGACTTTGGGTTTTGATACACAGGATGTGTTTGGTGTCAGCAAGGGGCTTGAGAGTTTAATTATTGCTGAATAAATAACATATATCAACTCAATATGAAGAGGGGGTATTATTAAAAATATCGTAAATTAATACGATAACTGTTTAATTTTATTGATTTATTGATTTATTGATTTATTGCTGTAGATTGTATTTCATAACTACATGGAAGTTATTTTACAGTCCTTAATTATTAGGGCTTATATAAGGATTATAATGAAGTCAGTCATATTATTTTTAGTGTTTTGTTTCTCATTTAAGGCATTTGGCGCACAGTTCGTTGAACTTAACAAAGAAGAATTTAAAACTCTTTATTACACGATGATGGTGGATACCTACAAGGCTGAAGATCATTCACCATTTGCTGGCATGGGGGGGCATCCCGTGCCGTATTTATTAATTTATTCGGTTAAAGCGCAAAAATTAGTCAGTGATAAAGATAAATTTTTATTGCTTGAATTGGGGGAATTAAATAATGGAACATTAGCAGGGGTGCCGTTACTTGTTAATAACAAACCTAAGGACCATCATTTTTTTAATCACCTATCATTTGAACAACTGCAAGTTTTCATACCTACCATCAATAAAAAAAGTGATTACATTGTGTTGTATTCAAATGCAACAGAAAGCGCAGCAACAAGTACACAAGAGCTGTTTATGAGTGCGCGCAACGGTGTGAAATATAAACATCACGTTGAGTTGCCAATTCTATTAGCACATATTGATAGCATTTTGAACGATAAAAAATGGCAAGTTTTTCAATATACGAGCAATGATTGAGCCTATTAGAGCGAGAATGACTGTTATTACTATTCGGTTTTTATCTTGTGATATGTGCCACTTAACCACCGCAACAAAGTTGATAAATTTTTAGGGATCACTATGAAGTCATTATTACTACTATTAGTTATTATTCTGCCTTTTAAGGCTTTTTCCGCACAATATGTTGATTTAAGCAGGGAAGAATTTTCTACGCTTTACCATACTATGATCGTGGATACGAACAACAATGAAGACAATTCGCCACTGGCCGCAATGGGAGGATTCCCCACTCCCTACTTATTAATTTATTCGGTTAAAGCACAAAAGTTTGTTAGCGATAATGAAAAACTTTTATTGCTTGAGTTGGGAAGATTAAATGGTGGCACACTAGCAGGAGTCCCCCTTCTTGTTAATAACAAACCTAAAGGTCACCACTTCTTTAATCACCTATCATTTGAACAACTGCAAGGGTTCATGCCTACCATCAATAAGAAAAGCGATTACATTGTGTTGTATTCAGGTGAAACAGAAAGTGAAGCAGCGAGTACAGAGGAGCTGTTTATGAGTGCGCGTAACGGGGTGAAATATAAACATCACGTTGAATTGCCAATTTTATTGGCACATATTGATAGTATTTTAGACAAGAAAAACTGGCAAGTTTTCAAAACTATAAGATGATAATTGAGTCAGGTTATTTATCGTTAAAATAGCCGTATTGATATAAGGAAGTATTAAATGCAAATCCCCCAAGACAACCCCACCAATTATAAAAAGTTGTCGCTAGTTTTTTCGATTGTTTTTGTATTATTAATAGCGTTGTACTTTCTCAGTCAGAAGACTAATGCTAAAACGACCTTTTTATCATCAAGTCCTGAGTTAGGAAAAATAGTCACTTCAATCAATGCATATGGCAGCTTACAGCCCAAAACTCGTTATAGCATTTTGGGGCTTGTTGGCGGTAACATTCAAACCATTTCATTACGTCCGGGTGATAAGGTTATGAAAAATGACCCTATTATTACCTTAATGAATCCAAAGTTAATACGAGAAGCTGAACAGGTTCAATTGTCATTATTGGGAGAAAGTGCTGTTTTTGAAAAATTGATAGCCACTCAAAAAATGGAGCTTTCACGTCAAAAAGCACAATTACAACTGACTGAATATGATTTAACGATTGCGCTTAGTCGTATGTTGGCGAAAAGGAAGCTTGCTAAGAAAAATATCGTCTCAGTGATTGACTTGCAAGAGATCGAGCTGCAATACGAAAAAGCAAATCTACTGGTGAAGTTAGAAAAAGAAGCAATAACTGCATTGACCGTTACTCAAGCCGCTGAGTTAAAGTCGCAGCAGTTTCATTTGCAACGCGCCGAGAAGCAAGTAGAGCTATTACAAAAAGATATTGATAATTTAGTCATTCGAGCTGGTATAAATGGCGTAATTGTAAAGCTTGATAGTGAACTTGAAGAAGGGTTAAGTATTGATGAAGGCAAGTCCATTGGACAAATCGCTGATCCAAAGAGCCTTTATGCATTATTACGGGTTCAAGCCTCACAGGCCTCACTGTTAGCATTGCAACAACCCGTTGATATTTCATTAAAAGGCAAAAGTATCAAAGGCGCTATTGAGCGGATATCCCCTAATGTCGAAAATTCGACAGTGGAGATTGAAGTAAAATTTAATGAAAAACTGCCTGATAATGCCATGACAAATATGGCTATAACAGCAAGTATTCATATTGAGTCTGTGCAAGAAACCATGCTGCTTACTAAATTATCGCATATCAATTATTCAGGTCCCAATAGTGTGGTTGTTAAGAGTGGCCAACAATTTGGTACAAGAGCGGTAACTATTGGTTGGGTAGGTGCAGATCAAATAGAAATTATTGATGGCTTATCAATGAACGAGAAAATATTGATGGTGAGCCCAGAAAAATGGAAGGAATCAGTGAGTGAGTGAAATATTAATCAGTTTATCAAACCTGTCTAAGAGCTTTGTAAGTCGTGCTGGATCAGTCGATGTGCTAAAAGAAGTTGATTTGGATATTGCCCGAGGTGAATGCGTGGCATTAGTAGGTCAATCTGGCAGTGGTAAGTCAACGTTATTGTCAATAATAGGGCTTTTAGACAGCGCAACAAGCGGCACATATACGCTATGCGGCAGTGCTGTTTCAGCCTTATCACATTATCAATTAAGCATATTGCGCAACCGAAACATTGGCTGGATATTTCAAAACTTCAACCTAGTATCAGAGCTTAGTGTGTTAAAAAATATTGAACTGCCTATGCGTTACAATTCAGACATTAAAAAAGCTGACTATGAAACTATCGCGATGAAGCAATTAACCTTGGTTGGTTTGCAAGACAAAGCGCATAGTTATCCTGATCAATTGTCTGGCGGTCAACAGCAGCGCGTAGCCATTGCACGAGCCTTGGTTGGGGAGCCTGATATGTTGTTGTGTGATGAGCCAACGGGTAACCTCGATTCTAAAAACTCTGAACAAATTACTGACTTACTGCTTGAACTCAATAAACGTGGCACAACGGTACTGATAGTGACCCATGACAACGAACTTGCAAAAAAGTGTGAGCGCATCATTCAAATAAGCGATGGCGAGATTAATCAATAATGTGGGATGACCTTAGTTTTGGCTGGCGTTGCTGGCAACACCAACGTGTTCGTTGGGTATTTTTAGTTATCGCTTGGGGCATGTTCAGTGCATTAGCGGTTATTGTCACTCAATTAACTGTTAACTTAAGTGCAGACAGGCCTGATTGGTCAAATTCAACTGATTCACTATATACCCTTTCTTATGGTATGCAGGGTTTGTCTGTGACGAGTAAGGGCGTGGATCTAGATTATGCACAAACAACTTCTGGAGTAAGTTCATATACCAAATATGTCATAAAAAGAGAGACTTTAAAGCTTAATGGCAAGCGGAAAAAAGTGAATGTCCTTTTTTATGAACCGAATTTTTTTGAATTACTCGATGTTAACGACAAATATGCTTATGTTAAAGAGGGAGGTATTTTTGCGACATCAGCCTTGATGGAAAATACCGCTAGTAAAGCACTTGTTGTAACCCTCGGCAATAGTGATGTTCCTGTGCAGCAGGTATTGCCTAATACATTTGGAAAGTTTGCCAGTAAGTCTGTGGATTTATATATCCCTATGGTGCAATTTACAAACTTTGCGCCATTTAAGGGGGCTAATGCAACTGAAACTCAGGCAATAATGAATTCAATACCTTATTATTATGGGTTAATAAGTGTTGATGACAGCTTTTCTGTTACTGCAGCGACTCAATATATTCAAGATCAAATCGCGCAATCTGGCGAGCCTATCGTATCCATTAATTTAGAAGCTAATATTCAATTAGTTAGCGGCGTTGAACTGCTCCCACAACAGAGAAAAGAGTTGTTAAGGCAGCTTATCATTCTTGCTATTTTATTCTTTGCATTTGGTTTTGTTCTGATTAGTAATTACTTTTCTGTTGTATCGGCAATCGCCATTGAACGCAGCCAGGAGTTGTCATTAAAATATGCATTAGGAGCGCCTAATTCTAAGCAGTTGGTCAGTTTGCTGCGCGAAAATATTCCGATGTTGTTAGCCGTTGTAACCGTTGCATTAGCCAGCGCGTTGTTCATACAGGCGCAGTTGTACAATAGTGATATTTACAATAAATACTTTGGCACTACATTTGAGTTTTCTTGGCTTCAATGGTCAGCTGTACTCAATTTATGTTTGTTAGTTATGGTGTGCATTAGCTTATTGCCGATGTTTAACTTGCTGCGTAATTCTCACTTTAATCGGGGCAAGGGTGGGCTTAATAAAATGCAGCGCCGCCTCAATGATTTCCAGTTTTTGTCTCAAATATTGTTGACATTGTGCGCACTCAACATTTCGCTGTCTAGCGGTTATCAAGAATGGCAAAAACAGCGAACCGATAGTTTAGATATGAGTATAGTAGGGGCTGAAATTACGCGCCCCGATGGTAAGTCATTTTCTTTGCCAACTAAATGGTTATTAGGGCAAGATAAAAATATAGGATTAAGTAATAAAGCGCTAATCCAGTCTCGTGCACCACTTGTTAAGTTACGGCCGCTAGGTGACTCACATGTTGGGGAACAATTTGCTGACAAAATGAGTGTTACAAGTAATTTATTAACTCTCATCGGTGTTAATTGGGAGGTATTTGGCCGGTTAGATAAGGGGACTGTTATTGTAAATATGGCTTTGGCGAAAAAGTTAGCTGGCAATAGCAACGTGCGAGACCTCATTGGCTCCCAACTCGTGCTAGACGATGCACCGCATAAGCCATTAGTTATTGCTGGTATTATTAATAATGTAGCTCATGCTGGTGTGAGTTTGTCAGATATGCCAATGCTTTATACGTCAATTGAGGATGAGAAAAAGGTTTATTCACCGCTTTATATATATTCAAATCAATTAATTTCAAGTGACAAAATATTAGCCAGCCTTGATTTACCTCCAGAACTTGGGCGTATTAAACCGCTGGGAGATATAAAACAACAGCTAATAGAACTGAATAAGAATCGACGTGGTTTGTTATTTATTACATTACAAATTTCACTATTTATTTTTGTCATGTTAACCGTTGGCTTGCTTTACCAGCTTAAAACTATGTTGTTAAGTCAACAACGTACACTTGGCTTATCATTGGCAATGGGGCAACAACGCAAAAGCCTAATTGCTGAAAAGCTCTTTAAGCAGTTGGCATTGTGCTCGTTAGCAAGTATTACATTTATTGTCATCATGTTGTCTTTAACAGACTATTTCACTCAAGCGGTTAATTTGGATGTTTATTCAACAGTGCCTATTTGTTTGAGTATTTTCTTAGTGGTGCTAAGTGTTATTTCAACGACGTTGTTAATGTTAAGCAAACTAACGAATACAACAATTCAGCGATTGTTGACGGGACAAGTGTAAAGAGGACTAATAGTAATTACTGACTCGTTAATCTGTATTTTTACAAATTGATGAGTGAGTTATTATCTAGCTAGTAGGCTAAGTCAGGTGGGTTGTTATTCTAATCCTGTGAAATATTGAAAGACTTAAATAAAAACTATACAGTGCAGTCACTATTTAACATGGAAGCTAATTATGAAATTACTAAAAAATCGTTTAGTGCTAGTGACATCACTGCTATTAATCCTCTCTGGTTGTGCTTCAACCGTCTCCACTTCATCTACATCCTCTGCGTCTGCACAAAATGACCCCGTATCACTAGAAGGTGTCCGTTATGCCCACGCGATGGTTAATGATGGTGAAAAACTCTATGTCATTGGTGGTTCAAACAGCAGCAACTTTTTATCTAGCATCGAGATTATTGATCCAAAAACAAAAGAATCAGTCAAGCTCAAGGGTAAGATTATTCCAAGACGTTATTTTTCAGCGGTTTGGGATGGTAAGGAATCTATCTACATTATCGGGGGCGTGAGCTTAAATGGAGATCGTTTTAAGTATGAGAAAAAAGTAGAAGTATTTAACACCAAAACCCATGAAGTGACTTTAGTAAAAAACCTACCTGAGCCGACACGCACTAATACTGCAGTCTTTAAAGATGACAAAATTTTCGTATTTGGCGGAGGCTATCCTCGTGGAGGCACCTCTAAATATCATTCCACTGTGGCTGTTTACAATACAACGAATGACACATGGCAACGCGGAACTGACATGCCAACCGCCAAAGCTAGCGAAGCATTTATTAAAGATGACTACATCTACCTAGTGGGTGGCTACAATGGTAAACAAAGCCTCAATACCTTTGAACGTTACGATCCTAAACTTAATCGTTGGCAATCATTACCAGCAATACCTTATCGCATCAGCGGTCATTCATTAGCGTTAAAAGGCGATAAGCTCTATGTTTTTGGTAACTACCTGAATACGTCAGAAACCTTTAGTTATGACTTTAATTCGCAGCAATGGCAAAAATTAGACATCGGCTATATTGCAGCACGGCATGCTGCAGCAACGATAATAGACGATGTTATTTATGTTTCAGGTGGGATAACTGAAACCGATGGAGTAAGTCATAATAGTATTCAAATCTTTAAGTTGTAAATAGACCCGGCGCTAAATTTCAATGTGCTTGTTATTGTAATAAGCTCATTGAAAGCTCCATTATCGCTGCACTGTTCACCATTAATTGATTTATCTGTGAATCCAAATATCGATTAACTTCACAGTTTCTAGTCACTATTATCACTCGCTATCGCTCATCATTGACTAAAATCAATAAATCCCCTATCTTTAAAATACTTGACACTTATGTCAAATATTAAAATTATAAATGTCACCCAATTGACTGATTTCATGATTAGCATAGAGAGTGGCAATAAGAGCGATAAAGCAATGGCAGATAATAATATTCAATTTTTACTCAATGATCGATTAACGACATTGAGTAATATCGATCCAAACACGACAATTTTACAATACCTTCGTAATCATCAACAAAAAACGGGTACCAAAGAAGGGTGCGCATCAGGTGATTGTGGCGCGTGTACCGTTGTTGTTACTGGAAGTGTGGCAGGAAGACTGCGTTATAAAAGCTTAAATGCCTGCATTAGTTTACTGCCAAGCTTGCATGGTAAGCAGCTTATTACCGTTGAAGATTTACAAGATGGCGAGCGCCTTCACCCTGTGCAGCAAGCCATGGTAGACTTTCATGGTTCTCAATGTGGTTTCTGTACGCCGGGTTTCATCATGTCGTTGTTTGCACTACATAAAAACTTTCCCGATCCAACCCAACATCAAACGCTTGAAGCCTTAGCGGGTAATTTATGCCGTTGTACCGGCTATCGCGCTATTGTTGATGCAGCGGCCGCGGCTAAAAATCATGGAGAAGATCAGTTTGATCGCGCTCGCAATCAAACGATCAATGCGTTAAATGCTATTGCCAAAGACACCATGGCAGAACTTGATAGTGGCTGTGAACGGGCGTTTAGTCCTACGTCGTTATCACAGCTTAGTCAGTTGATGATTGATAACCCTAAGGCGCGTATCGTTGCTGGTGGCACAGACATCGTGCTAGAGATTACTCAAATGAGAAAAACATTAGGCACCATTGTTTATGTGGGTAACGTGCCTGAACTACAAACCCTTGAAGAAACCGATGATGAATTTACTATTGGCGCTGCGCTGCCTTATAGCGAGTTTACGCCGCACTTAGCGGCTCATTACCCACAATTGGGCGATATGATTGAGCGTATTGGTTCACTGCAAATTCGTAATCAAGGCACATTGGGTGGCAATGTGGGCAATGCGTCTCCGATTGGCGATATGCCGCCAGCTCTAATTGCATTAGAGGCAAGAGTAAATTTACGTTGTGGTCATAAAGTGCGTCAAATTGCCATTGAAGATTACTTTGTCGATTATAAAGTAACGTCGCAACAGCCAAGTGAATTTATTGAAAGTATTGTTATCCCCAAGCCACGTTCAAGCACGCAGCATCTGAAAGTCTATAAAATATCGAAACGTTTTGATGATGATATATCAGCGGTACTCGCGGTGTTTAATTTAACGATTGAAAACGATATTGTTACACAAGCAAGAGTGGCCTTTGGCGGCATGGCAGGCATCCCTGCTCGTGCTAAAAACTGTGAAACAGCCTTGATTGCCCAACCATTTAATCAACAAACGATCGATAATGCCAAAGTTCAACTAACCAATGACTTTTCGCCAATGAGTGACGTGCGCGCCTCGAAAGACTATCGCATGACAGTTGCGCAAAATTTATTGCAAAAAGCCTTTATCGAAATAAGCCAGCCACAAACTAATACGGGAGTTGTTCAATATGCGTAAGTTAATTGATTTACCGACAAAACAATCAAGTAAAGTGGCAGGCAGAGTTGGCGTGTCTCACAAACATGAAAGTGCAGACAAGCATGTTAGTGGTAAGGCTATTTATATAGACGACCGTCCTGAACTGGCTAATCAATTACATGGCGCTATTGGTCAAAGTACCATTGCCCATGGTTTGGTTAAGTCGATGGATTTAAGCGCTGTTAAAGCTTATCCCGGTGTTGTTGCTGTGATGACCAGCGAAGATGTGCCCGGTAAAGTTGATATTGGTCCTGTGTTTGGTGGTGATCCGGTTTTAGTGCAAGACAAAGTTGAGTTCATGGGACAAGCGATGTTTACTGTTGCTGCGACGTCACATGATATTGCGGTAAAAGCGGCAAGATTAGCGGTTATTGAATATGAAGAACTCACACCGGTATTAAGTGTTAAAGACGCGCTAGCAAAACAAAATTTTGTACGACCTACTCATACCCAATCACGCGGTGATGCACCAACGGCCATTGCAGCGAGTTCGCATCAGTTGTCGGGTGAATTACAAATAGGCGGCCAAGAGCATTTTTATCTTGAGAGCCAAATCTCAAGTGCTGAGCCTACCGAAGAGGGCGGCATGATGGTTTATTCATCGAGCCAGCATCCCACTGAAGTACAGATTTTGGTGGCGGAAGTTTTAAATATTCCGTTTAACAAAGTAGTTGTGGATATGCGCCGTATGGGCGGTGGTTTCGGAGGTAAAGAAACACAAGCCGCCCCTTGGGCGTGTTTAGCTGCATTGTTAGCTAACAAAACAGGTCGCGGTGTTAAGTTTCGCTTAAATCGTCACGATGATATGACGGCAACTGGTAAGCGTCATCCGTTTGAAAATACCTATAACGTTGGCTTTAACGATCAAGGGTTAGTGAAGGGTATTGATTTTACCATTAACGGCAACTGTGGTTATTCACCTGATTTGTCTGATGCTATTGTCGACCGAGCTATGTTTCACAGTGATAATGCTTATTTTTTAGAGCACGCTAATGTGGTGGGTAATCGCTGTAAAACAAATACCATGTCACACACGGCTTATCGCGGTTTTGGTGGTCCTCAAGGCATGATTTCCATTGAAGGTGTGATGGATGACATCGCGCGTAAAGTGGGTAAAGACCCGCTAGAAGTACGAAAGTTAAATCTTTATGGCACCACGGATCGTAATGTAACCCACTATGGACAAACGGTTGAGCACAACATCTTACCCATGATGATTGATAAGCTTGAAAAAGATTGTGATTATCAACAACGTCGTTTAGCCATCACAAAATTTAACGAAGAAAATCAATTTATAAAAAAAGGCATTGCCTTAACTCCGGTCAAGTTCGGTATTTCATTTACGGTGCAACACCTTAATCAAGCCGGCGCGCTTATTCATATCTACACCGATGGTTCGATTCAATTAAATCATGGCGGTACAGAAATGGGGCAGGGGTTAAATACCAAAATTGCTCAAGTGGTAGCGCAAGAATTTCAAGTCGATATTGATAATATATTAGTGACGGCAACGCGTACCGACAAAGTGCCAAATACGTCGCCAACGGCCGCGTCTTCAGGCACCGATCTTAATGGTAAAGCAGCGCAAGCCGCGGCAAAAACGGTTCGCGGGCGTTTAGTTGAGTTTGCAAGTAGCCATTTTGAAGTGGCAAATGATGATGTTGTCTTTCTTGATAATCAAATTCACATCGGTGATAAAAAGGTTATGTCGTTTGCAGAGCTGGTTCAATTAGCTTATCTCAACCGTGTTTCATTATCGTCAACGGGATTTTATAAAACACCAAAGATTCATTATAACCGCGAGCAAGCGCATGGTCGTCCATTCTTCTATTACGCAAATGGCGTATCTTGCTCTGAAGTGGTGATTGATACATTAACCGGCGAATACAAAGTTGAACGGGTTGATATATTACATGACGTGGGCGATTCACTTAATCCTGCTATCGACTTAGGGCAAATTGAAGGGGCCTTTGTACAAGGACTGGGTTGGTTAACGACAGAAGAACTGGTGTGGAATGATAAGGGGAGATTATTATCAAACGGTCCGGCTACTTATAAAATACCTGCGATTGCAGATATGCCGGCGCAGTTTAATGTTGAGTTATTGCAAAATGAGCCCAACAGAGAAGCGACCATTTACAATTCTAAAGCCGTTGGTGAGCCGCCATTCATGTTAGCCATTTCGGTATGGTCGGCGATGCGTGATGCCATTTCAAGTGTGTCGAACTATCAGCACAGCCCAGTATTACACACGCCAGCAACGCCTGAGCGTGTGCTTGATGCTGTGATGCAAATGCAAAAAGTATAAAGGAGCACTCATGACACCTAACAGCCATTGGCTAGATGCCGCGCAGCAACTATCTCATCAAGGACAAAGTTATGTTTTGGTGACATTGCTGGGTGTGCGAGGTTCTGCGCCGCGAGACAGTGGTACAAAGATGGTTGTTAGCGTTGACGCCACTTTTGATACTATTGGTGGCGGACATCTTGAGCATAAAGTGACGCAAATAGCGCAGCAATTGATGCGTGATGGGCAAGGTGGTCAGCACATTGAGCACTTTCCATTAAGTGCTAAATTGGGCCAATGTTGTGGCGGCAATGTTAGCGTGTTATTTGAAACATTTATTAATACCAACATCAATATCATGATGTTTGGTGCAGGGCATGTTGGACATGCCATCGCGCCAATGTTTGCAGGACTGCCCGTGAATTTACATTGGGTTGATGAACGCTCTGAACTCTTTCCGGCCACAGTTGCAAGAAATACACAACACGTAGTGAGTGAGGTGCCTAGCGATGAAGTTGGGAGCATGCCGCCAAACAGCTATTATATTATTTTAACGCACAATCATCAGCGTGATTTTGATATTTGCAGTGCCATTTTAAAACGTGATGACGCTAAATACGTTGGACTTATTGGATCGTTCACAAAATGGAAGCGCTTTAAACAGCGTTTTAGTCATCGTGGGTTTAGTGATTCACAAATTCAAAGTATTACCTGTCCTGTTGGTTTGACTCAAATCGCAGGTAAATTACCGATGGAAGTAGCGGTATCGATTGTTGGACAGGTGATAAACATTTATCAGCAAGATAAAGCGCCAACACCACATAAACAAGGCGTTGAGTGGAGTGAACTTAAAGATATGCTTGATGATAGTCAGGCCAATGTAGCGACGTTAATACAAGAAGAGTCTCATGATTAATTTTCCTAAAAATCATTTTTCCCTGCGTAGTTCTCGGGTTGTTATTAACGGCAAGGTGAGATCTGCTGTGATAGAAATTAAAGATGGCTTGATTAAAGCAATCCACGATTATGACGCAGTTGTTGATTGCAAAATCGAAGATGTTGGCTCTGACGTTATTATGCCGGGGCTGGTGGATTCTCATGTTCACATTAATGAGCCGGGACGCACTGAATGGGAGGGGTTTAATACCGCCACTCAAGCGGCGGCCGCTGGTGGCATCACAACTTTGGTAGATATGCCGCTCAATTGCATTCCGGTCACTATCGATAAAGCCTCGTTTCAAGAGAAACTAGATTCTGTGCACGATAAATTGTGGGTCGATTGTGGTTTTTGGGGCGGCGTTGTACCGAGCAGCGTTGACTCACTTGATGAATTACTCAGTGCAGGTGTGCTCGGGTGTAAATCATTTTTAATTGATTCTGGCATTGAAGAATTCCCCAACATGCAAGCGCAAGACTTGCGTAAAGCGATGCCTATTTTGGCCAAACATAATGCGCCTTACCTCATTCATGCAGAACTTGATTGCGGCGCGCCGCCTGCGAAAATAACCAAAAGCTACCAATCGTTTTTAGACTCTCGCCCTAAGTCGTGGGAAAACGATGCGATTGATATGATGATCGATTTAAATCGTGAAGTAAAAAGCAACGGACTCGATTGCCACGTACATATCGTTCATCTTTCAAGTAGCGAAGCCATTGCTAATATCGAAGCAGCTCGCGATGAGGGCATTAGCTTAACCATCGAAACGTGTCCGCATTATCTGACCTTAGCTTCTGAAAATATACCTGATGGCAAAACGTTATTTAAATGCTGTCCACCGATTCGTGAAGAGGAAAACCGTCAGCGTTTATGGCAAGGCCTTAAAGATGGCGCTATAGATTTTATTGTTTCAGACCATTCTCCGTGTACACCGCAGCTAAAACATATTGATAGCGGTGATATTGAAAAAGCATGGGGCGGAATTTCTGCACTTCAATTCGGGTTACCACTCATTTGGACAGAAGCTAAAATTCAAGGATTTGATATTACAGATATTACCCGTTGGATGAGCGAAAAAACGGCTAAATTTATTGGCATGGATCATATTAAAGGGCATATCAAAGTAGGTCATCATGCTGACTTTGTTGTGTTTGATGATCAAGCGGGTTATGAGATAAGTAATGAGATGATTAAACATCGACACAAAATTACCCCTTATGTTGGACGTTACGTTGAAGGCAGCGTGATAGCGACTTATCTACGTGGCCAAAAAGTTTATAGTAATAATATGTTCAGTGACAAACCTGTCGGACAGCCTTTGTTGAAAGGTCGAGTATAAGATTTTTTCGGTCGTGGATGATTAGAGTCATCATTAAATAAGGATAATAATAAAAATGAATCAGCAGCAATTACACGAATATTTTACCCAGCATTATGTAGATATGGCTCAAGCCCGTTTAGGCGGTGAAGCGTTATCTTGTAGTGATGACTTTTTTGCCGAAATGGAAAACTTGATTAAACCGGGACGTGGTATTTTTATCGATGATAAATACACAGATCGCGGCAAGTGGATGGACGGCTGGGAGTCACGTCGCAGTTATGGCCGTGACAACGGACGTGATGAAGATTGGTGTGTTATTCGTTTAGGTGTTGTTGGTGTAATTCGTGGTTTAGATATTGATACTAATCATTTTAAAGGCAACGCACCGCAATCAATCATGGTAGAAGCCTGTCATTGTGATGATGCTAGTGGCAAGAATATTGATGATGCCACGTGGACAGTCATTCTCAAGCAAAGTGATACCGATGCACACAGTCAAAACTTGTTTGAGGTTACCTCAACGAAAATGTGGACTCACATACGATTAACCATGTTTCCAGACGGCGGCGTGGCACGCTGTCGAGTGTACGGCGAACCCGCATTGGATATGAATAACTTTGTTGCAAACGAACTGATTGATTTAGCTTCCATTAAAAATGGTGCGAGAGCCTTAATGTGCTCCGATATGTTTTTTAGTGATAAAAACAACCTCATCATGCCCGGACGTGGCGTAAACATGGGAGACGGCTGGGAAACAAAGCGCCGCCGCGATCCCGGTCCTGATTGGTCTATTGTGAAATTAGCGGCAAGTGGCGCAATTAAAAAAGCCATCATCGACACCGCACATTTTAAAGGTAACTTCCCAGACACCTTTAGCCTCGAAGCGACCAACAGCAACAACGAAGATGTGTTGTCAGGTGAAGCCGCGTGGCAATCAGTCATCAAACAAACTAAATTATTCGCCGATCGCGAGCATTTGTTCATTAATGAAATAGATGACAATGAAACACCTTTCACACACGTCCGGTTGAATATTTTCCCAGATGGCGGAATAAGTCGAATGCGGTTGTTTGGGACAATACTATTAAAATAGATCGAAAATGCCGGAGATAGGTGTTTTATCTCCCGTTATTAGTTGTCTGTAATTGCTAGATTGTTAGAAAAATAAAATCAGGGATGATTTTTTAGCTTTTTGTGCAGGATGCACATAAAAAGCGGTTTCGTTAAAACAATGTGGCAATTTCAGATAAACAACTAATCTTCGGGTCGCCTTTCTTTTGGTTACTTTATCTTTGGCGAAGCAAAGAAAAGTAGCTGGCGTGCAAACGATACTCTTTTTATATCACTAGGCGGTGATTGCATGTCAAAACTGATCCAAATATAAATTGGCAGCATAAGTTAGGAATAAGATGAACTATCTAGACATAAACAAACAAACCATCGAAGACGCTACACATGCTTTCATGCAGTGTTGCACTTCATCAACTTGGGTTGAAAAAATGGTCGCATCACGCCCTTATCACAACATTGATGAACTATTTGATGCCGCCAATCAACATTGGATTGGCCTTGAAGAATCTGATTACCTAGAAGCCTTTGACGGGCATCCTAAAATTGGAGACGTTAACAGCCTCATGAAAAAATACGCCGACACTAAAACGTTAGCAGCCGGTGAACAATCAGGCATGAGCGTGGCTGATGAGCAAACGATTACAGCGCTTTCGCAAGGTAATACAGATTATAAAAATGCTTTTGGTTTTATTTTTATTGTGTGCGCTACAGGTAAAAGTGCCAGTGAGATGAATGCGCTATTGCAAGCGCGCTTACATAATACTCGAGCTAAAGAACTGCTTAATGCGGCAGAAGAGCAACGTAAAATATTTCATATTCGATTATCAAAACTGACCTAAGGAATTGCAATGAGCCAAATTACAACACATATCTTAGATACAACGCGTGGAAAGCCAGCGGCTAGTGTACCTATAACGTTATTTATACAAATCAGCGGAGAGTGGCAAGAAATGTCAACAGGAATGACAAACAATGATGGTCGTATTAGTAATTTACTTAAGCCTGAATTGGTATTGGACGCCGGTGTTTACCGCATGAATTTTGACACTAAAAGTTATTTCGACGCGAACAACGAACAAGGTTTTTACCCATTTGTCGATATCGTATTCGAGATAGATGATTGTGGCAGCCACTACCATATTCCTCTATTACTGACAGCGTATGGTTATTCGACTTACAGAGGCAGTTAACAATGGCCGACAATACTAAAATCCTTACCGCCAAGCGACTAACTCAGGAAGCCTTTGCTTTATTTGGTGATGTGATTGCCGTTGATGAACATAATCAACACTTTCCCATTAATCAGGGTTATACCACAAGGCACAATAATTTGGCGCAGGTTGATGTGCTTGGTGATGGCGCGCAAGGGATTATTAGTATTTTCAGGTCAACGCCATTATCGCTTCCCGTAAAAATTTCGATGATGGAGCGCCATCCTTTAGGCTCACAAGCCTTTATTCCATTAAGTAAGCTCCCTTATTTAGTGGTAGTTGCACCAAAGGGTGAGCTAGATCTGAGTAAAGTAGAGCTCTTTTTTGCACAATCCCATCAAGGTGTGAATTATCACACTGGTACTTGGCATCACTTTTGTTTAGCACTTGATGATGTCAGTGATTTTTTAGTGGTGGATCGCCAAGGCGAAGGTAAAAATTGTGATGAAGTTGTTTTAAATGACAGCGACGCATTTACCTTGGTATTTGAACACTTACATTCGTTATCGTGAAAGTCGTGATATCGACCAGCGTAATACGAAAATATTATTTTATTTATTAATGAGTTACAAAATGAACAATACAACCAAAGCGTTTCGCGGCGAGATACTGCATTTTTTAAGCGATCCAGCATTAGACGAAGCTAATAGTTATCAATATTTCGAGGATGGCCTTTTAGTCGTGACTGACGGTTTGGTGGAAATGATTGGGCAAGCACAAGAGATTTTGCCAACATTGAGCGATAGTATACCGATTACAGAACATAAAAATGGCTTATTAATGCCAGGCTTTGTTGATACGCATATTCATTTTCCACAAACAGAAATCATCGGCTCTTACGGTGAGCAATTACTCGAATGGTTAGATACCTATACCTTCCCAACTGAAGCGCAATTTGGCGACATGGAGTTTGCATTGCCCCGTGCTCAATTTTTCTTAGATCAACTATTACAAAACGGGACGACAACAGCGCTAGTGTTTGGCACTGTACACCCTGAATCTGTTGAAGCATTCTTCCAACAAGCACAGAAAATGAATCTACGAATGATTTGTGGCAAGGTGATGATGGATCGCAATGCACCAGATAACTTAACTGATACGGTGCAATCTAGTTACGATGAGTCAAAAGCTTTAATTGAAAAGTGGCATGGCAAAGACAGACTACATTACGCCGTGACGCCGCGATTTGCCCCAACCAGCACCAGCGAGCAATTAAACAAGGCTGGGGATCTATTAAAAGAATATCCAGATGTCTTTATGCATACACATTTGAGTGAAAACGAAAACGAATGTGCGTGGGTCAAAGATTTATTCCCTGAATGCGAGAACTACCTCGATGTTTATGATCAACATGGCTTATTAAGTAAGCGCAGTGTTTTCGCTCATGGAATCCACTTGTGTGATAGTGAATATCAGCGCTTAAGTGATACAAACTCGTCATTATCTTACTGCCCTACCTCTAATTTGTTCTTAGGCAGTGGTCTATTTAATCTCAAAAAAGCACAAGAATATAATATTGATGTGGGAATAGGGACTGATGTCGGCGCAGGTACGAGCTTTTCACAACTTCAGACATTGAATGAAGGTTATAAAGTGCAACAACTGCGCGGTGAAAAACTAACAGTCCTAAAGTCTTTCTTCTTAGCGACACTAGGTGGTGCGAATGCATTAGACCTAAATCATAAAATAGGAAACTTTGAGCAAGGTAAAGAAGCCGATTTTGTTGTGCTCGATTATCAATGTACCGATTTAATGCGTGTGAGAATGGCTAAAGCCAAAGACTTGTTAGAAAGATTGTTTGTACTGACAACATTGGGTGATGATCGTGCTATCAAAGCTACTTATGTGATGGGCGAGCTTATGCATGATCGCAATTCACCAAAAAAGAGTGCGCTATAACGTTAAAAAATAAAAGAACAACAAGAAATTCACATGGTGCGTTATCGCTGTGATAACGCAGATGAAGAATTCTGTGGAGTATCAACACATGGATCCTTATATTACTGAATGGCTGAACTTAATTTTACGATTCGCTCATGTAGTAACAGGTACGGCTTGGATAGGTGCATCATTCTATTTTGTGTGGTTGGATAATCATTTAGAAAAACCACCATCATGGAAAGAGGAAAAAGGTATAGGGGGCGACTTGTGGGCCATTCACGGTGGCGGCTTTTATGAAATAGCTAAATATAAACAAGCACCTCAGCAAATGCCTAAACTATTGCATTGGTTTAAATGGGAAGCTTATAGTACATGGCTTACTGGTTTTGTATTACTCTCGTTGATGTTTTATGTTGGTGCACAAACGTACCTTATTGATCCTTCTGTCGCAGAGCTAACACCTAGTATTGCTATTAGTATCGGTCTTGCCAGTATTATTGGTGGTTGGATTGTTTATGACGGCCTGTGCCGAACCATCCTCGCAAAGCATAGCTTGGTATTAGGAATCGTTCTAATGCTATTAGTGTGTACATTATCTTATGCTTTGAGTGAAACCTTTAGTGCTCGCGGGGCATTTATGCATGTTGGTGCCGTTATCGGTACTATCATGGCTGGCAATGTATTTTTTACCATCATGCCATCGCAACGTGCCTTAGTGAAATCAGTAGAGAAAGGTGAAGCTGTTGATCCCCGTTGGGGAGCTAAAGCCAAACTGCGCTCAACCCATAATACTTACGCCACACTGCCACTCATATTCATTATGATCAGTAATCATTATCCGATGATTTTTAATCACCAATATAACTGGGCTGTGTTAATGGTGATTTTTGTTATTACAGCTGCCATCAGGCAATACTTTGTGGCACGCCATAAAGGTAATGAAAATAAAATGGTGCTGTTGTTCGCGGGGTTATTAACCATAGGTTTGATGATCGCCATTGCACCACAAGCAATGAAGTCATCACAAGTTGAGGTTGTTGAACTTAGTAAAGTGAAATCAATTATCAACGAACGATGCACGGCTTGTCACTCTAAAGCTAACAGTGATCAAATATTCACTACAGCGCAAGGCGGTGTAATACTCGATACGCTATCTGACATGAATCGATGGGCGCCAAGAATTCAAGCTAGAGCGATTGACGCTAAAGACATGCCATTTATGAATAAGACTAAAATCACCCAGCAAGAACGCCTTTATATAGCTAGTTGGCTTGCTCAGGGCGCTAACATTAAATAAATGATCTTTCGAATAAGAGCACAATCGCTAATAAATCTAAAAACAGCTCAAATATCCGACTTAAATTGCTGTTTATATAACGAAGTGACGCTTTTATAATCAAACGAAATAAAAGATTAAAAAAGCCCTTGCCAAGTGTCAAGGGATCTCTATAATGCGCCTCACTGAAACGGAGCAGAACATCATTAAGCGGATAACGCAGAGTGAAGGTGGCAACGGATTGGAGGAGAAAAACAAGATTTTACTTTCTTTTAGATTAGTCTTTAAAAAAGTTTAAATTAGTTGTTGACTTCGAATCGGGAAAGTATATTATACGCATCCCAACGCAACGGACCATATGGTTTGAAGCGCTTCTCTCACTTAGCTCTAACGAGTTAT
>Ga0209395_1001322_pt1 | contig 34963 bp, 25 predicted proteins | sample GOMGulsemesocosm_3_FD_184635 | JGI IMG/M metagenome (GOLD analysis project Ga0209395, IMG submission 184635) | Methane-oxidizing microbial communities from mesocosms in the Gulf of Mexico - GOM9D Gulf of Mexico (SPAdes) (version 2) | ecosystem: Environmental > Aquatic > Marine > Cold seeps...
GGGTCGCCTTAGGATTAAAAAGAAAAGGCTCTATTACTGATTTAAATCAAGGCATAGATTACATTGCTGTGTTCAACTAGTTTACACAATTTAAGTCAATTACTTTGCCTCTCAACAAAGGCAGACCGTGTGAATTATTATGAATAAAATTGCAAATATATTATTGTTACTATTGGCCGCCTTCTTTTTATTTCTTGGTATAAAGAGTGTGCAGCACTCAAAAAGTTATACTGAATTAACCAATATTGAAACAATCAAAGGTAGTGTATTTCAGCTACATTGCCCACCCAAGGGAGCCGCCTCATTAAGCCTTATGGATTCTGATTTAACCTATAATTTATCAGTTAAGTTTAGAACGGATTATTGTGATAAGAAAAAATCCCCAGTATTTTTAGGTAAAGAGATTACGATGCAATCGGTGCAAGTAAATGGCGATTTTCATCAAGTATATAAAATAGAAAAAGATGGCCTAGTAATTCTCAATGCTAGTGATGTCGAGGCTGACCAATCAAGCGCGACATTGGGTTTGTTTTTGTTAGCATTTTTATTGGTTGCCTTAGTCACTTATAAAAGCCGTGCTGCATGCAAGAAATAAGTAATATACCCGTTCCACCTGAAGATGCAGGATTCAGCTGGAATTATAAGCGCCTTTAGGCAAGGCATTGATTGAAGAGAATGGTTGTTCAGGAGAATGTGCCTTGATTATGATTCGCTCAGGTTTCCTGAAACGAGCATTTACAAGTGGTACGGGTATATATAGGCCATGTGATATCTGTAAACAGCGTCGTTTATTAACCTAAGATTTACCCCTATATTATCAGGGGTAAAGTAATGCAAAACATGATGCCCTTACTTTGTTTTGTTTTGCATTGAATATTGCCTTGCATAAGCTGGACAACGAGGTTGTATACTATGCTCAACCCTATCCCTAGACTCTCATTTCCCATGTTAGTGGTATAAAAAGGTTCAAATACATCGTTTACAATAGTCGCATCAATACCTTTACCATTATCTTGATAAATAATTTCAACCGTGTCATTAATTTTAGAAATATTAATATCTATTTCTGGGGTAAAGGTATCTTCAAAAGCATGGTCGATAGAGTTGGTAATTAATTGGTTAAAAACCTTATTTAAGGCTTCTGGAAACCCTAATATCAAAACATTGCTTCCTGATATATTTATTACTGGTTTATTATTTTTAACCGCCATCAAAATTAAATCAGCCTGCTTAGATATATGAGAAAATATTTCAAACTCTTGTTGTGACTCTGCTTCTAAGTTATCAGAAATCAATTTAAATTGACTGATTAAACCAGCGACTTTGTTCATTGAATTTGAAGATAGTTCACAGCCTTTATTCAAATCAGCGAGTAACGAATCTATTGTTGATTTTTTAACGCCTCCTCCGGCAATTAATTGCTCAAAGCAGTCAACTTTTTCATGTATGAGCGATACGCCTGTTACCGCAATTCCTAGAGGGGTGTTTACTTGATGAGCCATTCTGGAAACTAACGTTGTTAAGACAGACATTTTCCCCGATTTAATTAGCTTCTCTTGGGTTTCCTTCAGCTCTGTTAACGTTAAAGATAAATTGGCATTTGATTTTGCGATAGCCTTTTTACTTTTCTGTACTGTCCATAAAAAAACGACCAACATAATGACAATACAAAAGCCAAAAATAATAATTATTTTTGCTTTTTGTCGATCACTACTCACTTGTAGATCTTTAATTTTTACATTGTTTTCTAATTCTAATATATTGAGATCTTTAGCAATTGTTTTAGAAGTATTGAGGTAGTTTGCCAGTTTAGCGCTTGTTTTACTCGAAACAACTTGAGCCAATGCTTTCTCATAAAGTAATGAGGTCTGATATGCCTTTTGATATTCTTTGTTTGTTGCATATATATTCTTTTGAAGGCGATAAGCTTCGGATAAACTACTATTCCTATTTTGACTTTTAGCTTGCTCGATCACCGTTTTTATTTCTTTTTCTGCTAATGCCGTTTTATTATTAGCAATATAAGCCTTAGCTAAATCCAATTTACTAACTAATACCCCTTTCAAAAAACCAGCTTGCTCTCTTATTTCAATCGCTTTATTAAAAGAAATTTCTGCTTGCTCATACTCTTTTTGTGCATAAGAGAGTCGCCCTAAATTTTGATAAGAAAAAGATGAATGAAAGGTGAGTTGATGCTCAAGCCTGATCGCTAGGGATTTATTTAGTAGTTCAAACGATTTTTCATATTTTTTTACTCCTAAATAAGCTTCACCTAAATTATTGTAATTGGATGCCAAATCAATAACATGATCAGTCGTTAAAGTAGAGACTAGATCAGCTTGTAGTGCGGATTCTAAATACGGAATTGCTTGTTCGAAAAAACCTAATTTAATAAAAGCATAACCTATGTCTCCTTCACTCATTGCCTGATAGCTTCTGAATTTCTCAATACTTTTTACTACATCATAGGCCTTTAAATTAAAACTCAAGGAATCTTCAATGTTATCCATATACCAAGAAATAAAGCCTTTAGCACTGTAGTAGTGCCATAAAAAACTCTTATCACTTTCAAAGCCTACTACTTTTTTAACCTGTTCAATTATTTCCAGTGCTACAACATGCCTATTTAAGTAAGCATTTGCGATTGCTTCCTGCTTAATTAACATAATTTTTTGCATAGAAGTTAGCTGTAGAGTACTCTTTTTTAGCTGTTCGATTGCGACAAGTGCCTTTTCAGGCTCTGAAACAACTAAAGCTTCTATAGTAGTTAGCACCTCTGAAGGCGTTATTTCGTGACTTGCCCAAGTAAATGAAGTAAATACATAAAATGAAAAAATCAACAAGGTCTGCTTAGTTGTCAGCATGGGTCAAAAACCATTGAATGTAAGTATTAAAATTTAATTATAGTTGTTAATTAGCCGATAGATCTTATAAGTAATGATCATGTGTTAATGCTATTACCTAGCCCTTGATACCTGATAACATCTAACAACACGCTATAAGTTAAAATACTTTCAGTAAACTTAAATAAAACCATAAGATATTTAATATGAATAATAAGAAAAATATAATTGCTAGCCTATTTTTAATCATCGCCCTAACAGCTTGTTCTGGTGGTGATCTTGCCATTACAAAGATAGATAAGTTTATTACCCAGCAAGTAATAGATAAAACAGACCCTGCTTGGAAAACCAAATTAAGACAACCGCCGTTACTTACCTTTACCCCTAAAAAAGATTACTTTTGGGAGCTGCAAACAAACCAAGGCAACCTCACTATCAAGCTGTTAAGCGATTCAGCTCCTATGCATGTTTCAAGTACTATTTATTTAACTAAACTTGGTTTTTATGATGATTTAACTTTTCACCGTGTTATTCCAGGCTTTATGGCACAAGGCGGTGACCCTACAGGAACGGGTGCAGGTAACCCTGGTTATAAGTACGATGGAGAGTTTACTGAGAAGTTTGACGGTGAATTAGGTCATAACGAAGCTGGCACCTTAAGCATGGCCAATGCTGGACCAGGGACCGATGGCAGCCAATTTTTCTTAACCTTTAAACCTACGCCTTTTTTAGATGGAAAACATACTGTTTTTGGTAAAGTCGTTACTGATTTAGAAGGCAGCTTAGCTAAAATTGAAGCGTTAGGCAGCAGAAGTGGTAGAACCACAGAAGCGGTTAAAATTATTAAAGCAACGATTCGTATAGCTGACAGTAACTAAGCTATTACTGAAGCATGTAGCATGAATTTAATGATAAAAGGAGATAGAGATTACTATCACCTTTTACTATTGACTTCACTTTATAAAACTACAGTAATTGTGATTTAAATGCGTCTTTATAACGCCTTGATAAATTTAATACCTTGCCATTATCAAGCTTAACTTCACTATCACCGCTACTTAAAGGTGTAATTGACTCTATATTATTTAAGTTAATCGCATGAGAGCGATGAATACGACAAAAACCTTGTTCTTCTATTTGAGAAATTAACTGGGTCAAGGTTGCTCTAGTTGGATATATTCGCCCCTTAATATGTAAATTTACATAATTCCCTGATGACTCAAGCCATTCAATATCTTCTACTTTGACAATAAATTCTTTGCCTAGCTTTTTTACCAGTAAACGATCAAAGCGTTGAGTAATGCTCTCTTCTTCACCGACGGCAATGGGATTAGCTTCTCCTTGCAGACGACTAATAATAAAACCATAACCTTTAATGAACATCAAAATAAAAATGAAACTCCATAAGTCTTTACGAAATTCATAAAAAAACTCAATCCAGACGTTGCCAAAATTATAATCAAGTGTCTGCGACCAATAAACAAGTTTTCGTATCAACACCATAATGGCAACATGTGCCAGCGAAAAGACGACTGAACTGAATAAATAAATGGCGAAAAAGACTTTTACTTTAGTCCAATCAAATAGATGATTTTTTAATAACCATACACACCCAGGTATCAAAAGCATAGTTGCGATTGCACTGCTAAATTCCCATACAAAAGGTTCCCATAATTGAAAATCTGGCTCACCTGAGCGATTAGCTTCCATGATCTCAGAAGTCGCCAAAATGATACTATTAACTAATAAGTAGCAAAATATGGCTGAGACTTCATAGGATAATTTGTATTTTTGATAATGTTGTAATTTATTCATGGCTATAAAATAACATATCGAGAATTAAAGCAAAACAATTCATCCCTCTTAGCCACCGCTTATCCCTACACATTGTTTATTAAACCTTTTTGACTTTTTATCAATAACTTTCCTGTCATCATCTTACGAAGATATTTATCTTTACAGGTGAGAAAATGACTGAACAATTTAGCAACTTAATAACAAAATATTTTATTCCTGCATCAAAAGACATGCCTGAACGCCGTTACGATCTCGATTGGTTACGTATTCTAGTTTTTGGTTTACTAATTTTTTATCATATTGGCATGTTGTATGTGCAAAATTGGGGCTTTCATTTTAAAAGTATTTATCAATCACAAACCCTTGAAAATTTCATGCTCATTGTCGAGCCTTGGCGAATGGCATCGTTATGGATTATCTCGGGAATCTCAATTCGATTTATTATTGTTAAAGTGTCCTTAATTCGTTATGCCTTCATCAGAAGCTTACGTTTACTTCTACCTTTGCTCTTTGGTGTTCTGGTGATTGTTCCGCCACAACTTTATGTAGAAATGACAGCAAATGGCGCACTAGATTTATCGTACTGGCAATTTTATTTCGCATTATTCACCGATAAAAGTACTATTTTCGAAAATTATCAAGCGGGTATTTGGCCACATTGGGATGTAAATCATTTATGGTATTTACGTTCATTATGGGAGTACTCGTTAGCATTGATCGTGCTTTTACCTTGGTTAAACTGCTCTTATGTAACAATGGCAACTGACTGGCTTTTTAAACAACATATTGGGGTGATTATTTTAATACTCACCCTGCCTATCGCTATTATTCAAATAACGTGGCCGCAAGAGAGTATTCGTTACCCTTTAGGTTTCACTTTTTTAATATATGGTTATTTAATTGGTTGGCATGCAAGCTTCTGGCAAAAATTGAAAATACATGTAAATGCATTACTGAACACTTTTATTGTGTTTATAGTACTTTTTATCAGTTTTTATAACACTGTCTGGTTATCAATAGACGACTCAACGCCACCTTGGCTAATTATAATCGGTATGATTATTTACAGTGCCGTGCGTGTTTTAGGGGTACTGATGATGTTGGCACTCGCCTATAAATACTTAAATAGAAAGTCATCTTTATTGGGTTATTTTAACGACGCGGTTTACCCTTTTTATATTGTGCATCAAACAATTATTATTGTTCTGGCCTACAACTTAGCGCCACTTTCCTTAGGTCCTGTTATGGAGCCGATTAGCATTATTGTACTCACCATCTCATTATGCTTTATCTGCTTTGAGCTTATTCGTCGTATCGATATTTTAAAGCCATTATTTGGTGTTAAAATTAAAAGAAATTATACCAAGATGATAAAAACAATTGGCTACGGTTGTGGAAGTTTACTGATTATTCCTATCGGATTAGAAGTCATTTTTTAAATTTTTTTTAAGTGATTTAATTAAATTTGAGAGTAATTAAATCACCTTAACTGCTGAGTTTAATAATGCTAATTAAAAGATAGATAAATGAGTACCAGTTAACATAAACAGGGGTGATATTTACTGATGAATATTGTAGGCTATCGCTTAGTTTTCATTACCTTGAAAATACTTTATATTCGACTTAACGCTATGATCTAATCATTGTTATTAAGGTGAAATATAAGTACTAATAGTACTACTCTTCTTTTCGCTTATTAATGTCAGGTTTAACCAAGGAATATTCATCCATGTATTCGTCAAAGTCTTTTGTTAAAAAAATTTATCAATTTTCAAATTACCGAAAATTAATCTTAGTTTGCTCACTTCTTCCAATGTTTGCTAATGCAACAATTGCCAACGAAGACTTTATTCAATGTAAGATAAATTTAGTTGAACGTGCTAAAACTTCCGGATTTTCTTCTTATATCACTGAAACGGTTATTGGTGATATTTCCCCTATAAAACGCGTTATTGCTTTAGATAAAAAACAACCCGAATTTACCCAAACCTTTGAGCAATACATTAAGGCAAGAGTTACCGACTATCATGTGCGAGAAGGTAAAAAAAAGTTAGAAAAAAACAAAGAACTGTTTGACCGTTTAGAAGAAGAATATGGTGTGCCACGCCAATACTTAGTGTCTTTTTGGGGCTTAGAAACCGTTTTTGGTAAACATAAAGGTAAAATGTCAGTACTTAATTCTCTCGCAACTTTAGCCTGTGATGAACGCCGCAGTGAATTTTTCACCCTAGAATTATTAAACTTGTTCACCTTAATTGAAACAGAACAAGTATCTGTTAAACAACTACAAGGCTCTTGGGCCGGTGCCATGGGTCATATGCAATTTATGCCAACAGCATTTTTAAAATATGCTATTGATGGAGATAATGATGGTAAAGTGGATATTTGGCAGAGTGAAGTTGATGCCTTAACAACGGCGGCTAATTACTTAAATCAAATAGGATGGCAATCTAAAGAACGCTGGGGCAGAGAAGTTAAACTGCCAAAAAACTTTGCCTTTGATAAAGTCGCTTTTGACCAATATTATCCACTTGATCATTTTAAGACGTTAGGTGTTAAAACAACGAATAATCAAACATTACCCGCATATGAAATTCAAGCAGAACTTTACCTGCCGTCAGGCCATAAAGGGCCTGCATTTTTACTCTACCCTAATTTTAATGTGATCATGACATGGAACCTTTCGAAAAGTTATGCACTATCAGTCGGCCTATTAGCGAATAAATTAGTTGGCGCTAAAGGCCTTGAGTTTTTACAAAAAGAACAAACCAAAGAAAAACCTTATAGTGTTGCACAAATGAAAAACCTACAAAGCCAACTTAACTCATTAGGATTTGAAACAGGTGAGCCTGATGGTATTTGGGGACCTAAAAGTAGAGATGCCATCCGCTCATTTCAGCTACAACATCAACTTATTGCCGATGGGTATCCAAACATAGCCGTTTTCTTAACAATGGATGCTAATTAAGTTTATACCCAAGCGGCTTCAAAATGCTCGTTTCAGGACGCCTGTATTTTGAGGTGACTTGGGTATATTACGCCTACTTTACAGTAGGCGTTAACAATAAAAGACTCTTTTGAACCATGACTACTTTGTGATCTCATGACAGATGAAATATACTGGCGAATCTCATCTATTTCTTAGTATTAAAATATCGTGTCTACTCAAACAAAAACTAAACGCCCTAATAACACATTATTAGAACTCCTTTTTAATATTGCTATTCCGTCGATTATTTTGATGAAATTATCGGGGGACGAATACTTAGGCTCTATGACTGCCTTAGTTATCGCATTATTCTTTCCTCTTGGTTACGGCTTGTATGATTTCATTAAAAATAAATCACTGAACTTTATTGCCTTACTGGGATTTTTAAGCACCTTATTGACCGGCGGAATTGGCTTATTCGAGTTGGATGTCGAGTGGTTAGCAATTAAAGAAGCGGCAATTCCATTAGTAATAGGGTTAGTAGTATTAATCTCTGGTTTTTGGGGCAAGCCATTAATTGCCAAAATATTGTTAAATCCGCTTTTATTTAATTTAGATCTCATCTATGAAACGTTATCTAATAAAGGTAAAACGGAAGAGTTTAAAGCTAAAATTCAGCGTGCCAATCATCTGTTATCGGTCACCTTTGTTTTTTCTGCAACGATGAATTACCTATTAGCTAAATGGATTGTAGTTAGCCCAGCAGGGACAACACAATTTAATGAGCAGCTTGGTGAAATGACGATGTTAAGTTATCCCGTCATTGCTATCCCTTCTACGATAATGTTAATTGCGATCATGTTTTATGTGGTTAAGAGTGTAATGAAGTTAACAAGTTTAAAGCTTGAAGAAGTATTACACGCTGAATAAATAACAATCTTAAACGTAAGTGAACACTCGCTCACTGTTCACTTTGGAATCCCCTAAATATTCAATGATATCGTTAATTAAAATCCCAATAGCAGACTATTGGGATTGAGAGCAACGTCGCATTAGAATGTTTTAACCAGCCCAAGTGAGCAATAGTTTAATGAAGTTGGTATAATTATGCTTCATCATTTAGCAGGGCTGCCACCATCAACCATCCTGATAACAAAAATAAAAAACAGAGTGTTCAAAAACTCTCTGGCTTAACCAATTTACACCTTAAAATTGCTACCTTTAATTTATTTAACTACCTTGAACCGCCCAATGCTTATTATGAATTTGAGCGTATTTATAGTGCCCAGCAATGGCAAAAAAAACAAAAATGGATCACTGATTATTTACATGAATATCAGCCTGACATTATTGGTTTTCAAGAAGTGTTTAGCCCTGATTCGTTAAAAGAATTAGTGAAAAAACAAGGTTACTCTTATTTTGAAGTGGTTGATCAACCGCAGATAATTGATGACTTTATTTATAAACGACCTGTTGTCGCTATCGCCTCTCGCTACCCTATCGTTGATATTCACGCGGTAGAGCCAAACATTGAGCTTGCAGCAACAATCGGCTTAGCTGATGACTTTGCTTTTAGCCGAAAAATACTAAGAGCGACAATTGATATACCTCACATGGGTTATTGTGACTGTTATGTTGTGCACTTTAAATCGAAACGCTCGATGATTGAACTTGATGAAAAAAATCAAAAGTGGTCACCTGAAAAAACGATTATTGAAAGCCTAAAAGCAAATGTAGCTGGCGGTTGGGGTTCAACGATAAAACGTGGCAGTGAAGCGACGTTATTGATGATTGATATGATTGAGCGACGTGAGGCTACGGATTACCCTATGGTATTAATGGGAGACTTTAATAATACCTTAGCCGATGGTGTGTTAAGTCATTTAACGACAAACACCTTACGCTTTGTTTCCGCCATTGATCGTGATGCCTATCTTGCTAAATATTGTTTAAATGACGGATGGGATTTATTTCAAGCAGTACGGTCTAATGAAGGTAACGAAAGTAACGACGCGATTGAAATTGAAAAAGCCAAGTTAAAGCCAACTCAAGCAATAACACAGACTCGTACTCCAACCCATTATTTTGGTGCAGGTAGTTCAGTACTTGATTACATTTTATTCTCGTGTGAATTTGATGCCAGCTATCACGACAGTCTTTATCAGGTCAGTGACTATCATACTTACGATAGACACTTAATTAACCCTATTTTCGACCGTGATGGCGAAAGTACAGACCATGGCATAGTTCTAGTTACGTTAACGTTACGGTCATAACTTCAACTTCATCACTAGTAAAATAAAGTGATGAAGTTAAAGGTGAACACTTTGTAATAACCTTTTAGGTTGATAGCTCTTTCATAGCAATTGCCGTTATCAAATTACTAACTCGAGGCAATAAACCTCTAATTGATTGGTTTTGAGCGTGTAACGCTTCAACTAAGTTTATACAGTTATCAACTAATGAATCACTATATGCAAACCCTATCAAGGCAACTATTTTCACCATAGCGACCTCATCAAGCATCTTGGTACTTTCATCTTGCTGATCATAGACAATATTAACCAGCTCAATAGTACTGACGAATTTTTCCATTCGAGGGTTTAGCCTAAGTAACGCTGTAGCCCTATTACTTGCAGCTCTATCTATAAGCTCTTTGCTGGCAACTAACTTAGGACGAACTTTTTTCCGGGGAGCTGAAGGCTTTCTTTTGACAACCTTACGTTCAATCGATTCTCTAAAACTAAACTCACCATCAACAAACTGACTTATATTGGTGACACTTAATCGTTCAGACATGATCGCTGCAGATTTAGCTGTTTTTCGGGTAAAATCTCTATGATCTTCAGCAAAACCATGGGTAGAAATACACTGGGCTAAATCCAGTATTAACGCATTTGCCTTTCCTTTTGAGGCACGTAAACACCTACCGATAATTTGTAAATACAACCTTAATATCTTAGTAGGTCGCGCTAAAACAACGCAATCCGTGGTTGGATCATCAAAACCAATAGTAAGCATAGACATATTAATGATTAACCTTACTTCGTTTGATTTGTATCTACGTATGCTTTCATCATTATCACTGGTTGCACGTTGAGAATGAACCAGCTCATGCGGAACCTCGAGTAACTTAAAGGCATCAGACAGCGCTTCTACATGATTGATGGAGTTAGCAAATAGCATAACCTTGCGACCGTGAGCTAATGCATCATCAACAGTCTGCTGAGCTACTAAAGAGCAATGTTCGAGTAATATACAATCTAAACCAGAAACACTAAAATCACCTCTATACATCTTAACAGCACTGTAATCTATCTCTTGAGATAGGCTAGGTACTTTGTAAACAGGTTTAGCTAACTCACCCAATTCTATCAACTGACGAGTCGTCGTCTCTTCAATCAAGTTCATCGACTTATCAATATAAACACCTAATCTATCTATCGGTGTAGCAGTAAGGCCTATAATCAAATCAGGAGAGAGCTCTTCACGCATAGCAATATATACGCCGCCCATACAGCCAACATGGTATTCATCACGCAGCAGCACATCACACTCTATGTTCAGGTGCTTTCTTCGAGCAAATGATTGCTCCATTATTAAGGTCACATCACCACCAGCTATATACTTATAGCCAGATTTAACCACACTAACGGTTAAGCCATTAATCGTGAGGGTGTTTAATAGTTGAGGGATTAAGGCGGCATTTCGCAAACTGATGACGACTCTTTTGTCAGCCATTGCTTGGCACAACTTAAGTATACAAATACTCTTACCTCCCCCTGTTGGGAGGGCGATAATGGAGTTTTCGCCTGCGTTAATAGCCTTTTTAACACTGTTAATCTGGTAATCTTTTTCTAATATCTGCATGCCATACTACTCGGGCTTGTTACTCGTTTTGTTATAGTTAGCTGTCTGTTATTGTACTCAATAGACCCATGTATTCTACGTCTAATCTCACTTACAACACCCCTCTTTCTAAAAGACTTATATGGTGCAACATAAGTGTTTTCGAAAAGGGGGCATCATTATATACCTAAATGAAGATAAGATGCAGAATTCAAATCATCCTTTTCATCAAACAACTTAGTGTTATTGCTTAGTCTTGCCAGCTGTGTTGGTGTTGCGGCAGATTTAATAAACTTTACATTAAAAAATTCTCAACAGTTAAACCTCCCCCATCACCTGAAATAACGGAAAAATATGTTACTAAACTTTTCATCACTACTGTCGGTATTGCTTCTTAGCTTTATGCTCGCTAGTCTATTAACTGAACCTTATTATAAAAATTATAAAAAACTAACACATGACTATAAAGATGAACGCTTCATTCTTCCAAAAAACATTGCTCCTTGGCTGCTTATTCAGTTTTATTGTACCGATTAAGTTACTCGCTCAAGGTAATGAATTAGGTACATTACCACCACCAAGAAAACTAACCGAAACTCAAGCAAAGGTTGCCTCATCAAACTATCAAAAATATTGCTCGTTATGCCATGGCGAAGACAGACAAGGACATGTGAATGATCACGCGCCTTCTCTGCGCAGTAAAAGCTTATTTGAATCAGGTGTTCCCCACGCTATTTTAAGACCCATGTCTTATGGCAGAAAAGGCACAGCCATGGGCGGTTACCTTGATGAAGTAGGCGGACCTATGACGCTAGATGAAACATGGGATTTAACCTATTGGTTATTTGAACAAGCAGGTGTGCAGCGGCTGAAACTATCAACAAAGCCTGTTCATGGTGACATTAAGCGCGGTGAGCAAGTCTATTTAGAAAATTGTACTAGCTGTCATGGTGTTAAAGGTGAAGGAATAACGGCTCCAGCATTGGGCAATCAATCAGCACTAGCCCACAACACTGATGAATTTATTCGTCATGCAATACAAAATGGCCGACAAGATACACCGATGATTGCCTTTAAGGATAAACTTTCTTCTGAAGATATCGACAATATTACTGCTTTTTTGCGGAGCAAGGCACTCGGTTGGAAAGAAGAAAAAACCATACTTAAAGCATTACCAACGCCAGAGCAATACGTAATTAACAAAAATGGTGATGATCCCAACTTCACCTTACAAGATGGCATGTACGTCTCATCAAAAGATTTAAATACTGCATTATTGGCAAAAAACAAAATGGTACTGCTTGATACGCGTGTGCCTTCTGTTTGGCAAACGGCACATATAGAAGGTTCAATTCCTTTTCCATACTATGCTGACCTTGATGAAACTGTTGCAGGCATTCCAAAAGACGTGCAAATTATTGCCTATTGCTCTTGTCCGCGTGCCGCAGCAGATTACACCATAAAAAAATTAAGAGCTCGTGGTTACACGCGTACCGCCGTTTTATGGGAGGGTGTTTTTGGCTGGATGAATTTAGGTTTTCCGGTAATGCGTGGTGATATTGAGAATGTTGAAGACTAATGAATTGGGAATTAGGGAATTAGGGAATTAAAGCATTTTAGCTAAAAATCAACAACTCAAGCTCAAAAAATCAATAATAAAGCGTTCACCTTTGAGTTAACTGTGTCGATTGATAATTCATGTTGGGAAAATATTTATGGTGTTTAATGCCGATTAAGCATCATAAAATTCATTCATCAGTCTATCCCATAAACTATACGCTTGACCCCATGAGGGCTACTTTATTAAATAAAATGCAGTTAGAATAAGCTAAAGCTACAATCTTTAAGAACTTTACCCTTGAGCTTATTTTCTTCGTCATTAAAACTACCCTCTTTCATTAGTATTGCTCTTCTGTTTGTTGCTATTAGTAGTTCTACTGCGCGAAGCAATCACATAAATGAAAATATTCACAAAGACAAAATTATTTGGTTGGTAGAAGACAAAATTGAAAATATAGATCTATTAGCTAAAGACTCTGCCGAAACATCAACAGCTTCGTATATTGAAAACTTAATCATTCAACAATTATCTCAATATAATATTCAAGTAGAACGAGTAACAGCAAGCCGAACCAATAGAATACTTAAGAGTGAATATAATGCCTGTACCGCCAACAGAGCGAAAACACCTGAGCGTCAAGAATATTCAATATTTTCAGATCCCCAAAGCTTTTACCTCACTCATAAACTTTACCGCTTTAATCAAAAGTCAGCTTTGCCTAACCATTTATTTAATGCAGAGGGAGATATTAAAGATCTTGCCAGTGTATTTAAGACGTTACCAAGCCAGACAATTGGTATTGCGCAGGATGTATCGTTTGGTAACTTTCTAGACCAACAAATAAAACAAATAAAACCAGTAAACATCTATTACCGTGGCGGCAGCCAAAGAGTAGTCGCTTTAGCATCAATGTTATATAAATCACGGGTTGATTTTGTACTTGCCTTACCTGTAGACATAACGCCTATAGAATCACAAAAACCTTTGTTAGAGCAGTACACCATTGCTGGAGCACCTCCTTACCTTATTGCACATATTAATTGTTCAAACAGTTCCTTGGGTCAGCGTATTATTAGCGAAATCAATGAAATTTTAGCCAAACTTTATCAAAGTAATGATTATTATCAAGCACACAAAAAATGGTTTTCAGACAAACAACTAGCTGGTTTACAGATATTTTTAGCCGACAAATTCTCTGAAAAAAACTATATCAATCCAAATCAATAAACTTAGTCATTTAAAGACAAGAACAAAGTACCTTACCTATCTATATTCAATGATCTTATATTCTCAAACACTGTCGTACAGAAAAATTGCAACAAAATAATGATTCACTGATAAGTTCATCATTATTTTCAATTTCGCAGGTGAGCATCTCTGGCGAAATATGCATTATTTCCTTTAATAAATCAGTAAAATCAAAGCCTTTTCTATTTTATTCTGCCTTTAACGCACTGAAACTAGACTTCTTTCAAACTTAGCTATATGTTAGTTATTCTGTTTATAGCTCAGTAAATGAGAAGCACGTTGTCATCTTTCGTCCAAAATAATAAAAAAGAATTCATCTTTATAAGTAGCATGTTTTTATTAACAGTGATTGTTTGTCTCGCTCAATTCATTGGTTTTGAAAAAAGTATCATCCTCGATTTAACAGACAGTACAAAGGTATCAACAAGGGATGATCGTGTTAGTGAAGGTGCTTCTATCTCTTCTTATCAAATGACTCCCAAAGGGGTCGATTTTACTTGCGAGATAATTCAAAGCGAATTCAGGTGGCCTTACTGTGAATTAAAATTTAATTTGTCCTCTAATAATGAAGGGAAACTTTCAGGGATCGATTTGTCTAGTTTTGAACGAATTGGTTTGTGGATCAATCATGACCACGAAAATCAACCCGGAACAAGAGTTGAGCTGCACAACTTTAATAGCGCATATTCTATAGAATCGAATAATGATAGCTTAAAATACAATTCCATTGAATTTTCTGAGAAAAAAGTTCCCTCACCAACGTGGATAGATTTACATAGGTTTTATGTGCCTACGTGGTGGAATGCAAGACATGATTTAGCTGTTGGTGGCACAGACTTTTCAAATATTCGAACGATGTCAGTTACTACCGCAGGTGATATTGGCGAAGGTGTATATAAACTAACAATAAAGCGTATTGAATTTAGAGGAAAGTATATTGATAATGATACACTTTTTTTTCTTTTATTGATTGTTTGGAGCTCTGTTGCAAGCTTTTTTATTCGCGAATTATCTTTAAGTAAAGATAAAGTTATTTCGGTAAACAAGCAGAAAGTCAAATGGCAAGAAGCCGCTTTTACTGACACACTTACTGGCGTAAATAACAGAGAGAGTTCACGGGAAATATTTGATAATTTATTAGCAAAAAGTAACACTTTAAGTTTACTTTTTATTGATATTGATTTTTTTAAAAAGATTAATGACACCTATGGCCATAATGTTGGAGATGAAATATTAGTACAGTTTTCGAAAATCATTTTAGAAACTGTTGATGATAGCAATATCTTAATACGATGGGGCGGCGAAGAATTTTTATTGCTTTGCCCTAACTATACTTTAGAGCAGGCAAAGCTTGTTGCTGAAAGAGTAAGGTTGACTATAGAGCAAAGTTTATGGGTTGAAAATATTAAACTTACCGCTAGTTTTGGTGTTGCGGAAAAACATCAACTTTCAATTAGCGAGCTTATTAGTAAAGCTGACGAAGCTTTGTATCAAGCAAAAGAGAATGGCCGAAATCAGGTTTTTGCTAGTGAGGTGATTAAAAGTGGTAGTTAATTAGCTTACCTAGTCAGTTATTAACCTAAATCGACCAAGCCCACGAATAATCGAAGCCTTTCCCTCTTCCCTGTATTCAATAAAATTAAGACAAATTAGTCACTGACCACTTCTTGCTTTATTTGCTAAATATTTTGCAAACAGAGTTCTTATATAGATCATTAATACATTTCCTGATCTCAGCTATTGAATCAACAGGATATACCCATGCTTCAATGTAGCTGATATGTAAATACTAGACTGAACAGTGTAAAATCAGGAGTTATACATTATTCTTTACATTCGGCATATGCCAACCATTGTCGTTGACAAGTTTAGCCAGTCTTTGACGATCTTGACTAAACTCTTCCTGCAACCAGGCAATAAAGGCATCAATATCATCAGAGGCATGGGTTTCAGGGGCAACATAGTAATAATATTGCCACGGGCTTTCGGTGATCTGTACCTGCTCAGGCAGTAATAACTCAGACTTTTCTAATTCGTCCAAGACTAACATCAAATCCATCATTGCCACGCCTTCGCCCGCATTAGTCGCGATAATAGCCAAGTCTAAACTATTAAACGTTATGCCTTTATCTGAGCTTTGATCACTATTGTCTGTTAATGACAACCAATGTTTCCAATCAGATCTGTCTTCTGTTGGATGAATAGATACTTGGTCAATGGCTTGTGCAACTGTGAGTAATTGTTGATTCTTACATAACGATGAATGATAAATTGGCGCCATATATTCGCAGCGCAAACTATTCTCAGCATAACGAGCGTCAGGATATTTTTCGCCAAATACGGCAACATCATAACCACCGCTTTCTAGATTAATATTCACTCCCGCTTGAAACCAGGCCAAGGTTAAATTCACTTGTAAGTTTGGATAGCGATTTCTAAATTTATGTAACCGAGGAACGAGCCAACGCGCAGCAATACTGGTTTCCACCTTGATTTTAAGCTCACTTTTCAGCGAGGGTGCCAATTGATAAATTGCACGGTTTAATTCACCAAACTGTCTTGAGAGTAACATTGATAATTCACGACCTTCATTGGTCAGCACTAAGCTGCGATGCAAGCGATTAAATAGAATAAAACCTAGGTTATCTTCAAGTTGCCGTATTTGACGGCTAACCGCACTTTGCGTGACATTGAGTTCGGTGGCCGCATGAGTAAAACTTAAATATCGGGCTGCGGTTTCAAATACCCGCAAAGCATTTAAAGAATGAGGCAAATTTGAGTGACGCTTAAGTGCATGACGTAACATGGGTTTCTCTGTGAAAATAACTGACATGAGTTTTATACATGCCAGATTGACATATTGCTCGTTTGAAAAACAGTAATTATTCACTTAACTTGGTGATATTGAACTAAACGCTAAGAATATCGGGGATAACAGTGAAAAACCTAGCAAAGTTTGCAGTACCTTTAATCATTTCACAATTAGTTGCGCAATTAATGGTTATTTCTGATATTTGGATGATGTCGCGCATTGGCGTTACCACGATGGCAGCTGGAGGACTTGCTGGCTCAGTTTTCAGTTTTATTTTTATTGTTGTCATGGGCTTAATAGGCTCGGTGGCTAACCTATTGGCGATAGCTTATGGGGAAAAACAGCATAATTTGCACAATAATAATGAGATTAGGCGGATTGTAAAAGGTGCCATTTTATTAGCAACTCTGATCAGCGTGGCATTGCTGCCAGCATTTTACCTACTACCTGCCTTACTGCTTATGATTGGCCAACCAGAGGAAATTATTACTCTGAGTATGCTTTATTTGCATGCGCTAAAATGGTCAATGTTACCGAACTTGTTGATCTTGGTATTTCGCGGGCTGGCAGTAGCCTTTGGCTCTTCTCGATCGGTGTTATGGGCTTCGGTGATCACGGTTATACTGAACATTATTTTTAGCTATGTGTTCGCCTTTGTACTGGGTTTTGGCATAGTGGGTATTGGTTATGGCACCTCATTCGCTGCAGGATTGATGGCTGTTTGTTACGGATTATGGCTATTTCACCAACCACAATTTTTGCCCTACAAGCCTTGGAATAAATGGTTTGAGTATAAGCTCGCCACCATCAAACCCATTCTATCAATAGGAATCCCCGTTGCCTTAGCGACCGTAACAGAGTTTAGCTTAATTTCAGGTGCCGCCTTAATGGCTGGCAGTTTAGGCGTGGTCTCACTTGCTGCTCACCAAATTGCTTTACAGATCTTAAGTTTTTCTTGGTGTATTTCCTATGGTTTTGCTCAGGCAACCTCTATTTTTGTCAGTAATCAATATGGCTATAATCGAGACAAACAGGCCATTATTCGTATTGCTCGCCATGGTTTGATCTTGGCGACCGGCTCAAGTATTTTGATAGGGCTGTTGTTTAGCATTAACCCACAATGGTTGTCGCAAGGCTTTGCCAAACCCGGTGATGCATTATTTGTTGAGCTGGTGGAGATGCTACCCGGTTTAATGCTAGTAGCGGCCGCCTGTTTTGTAGTTGATGCTTGGCAGTTAACAGGGCTAAGTATTTTGCGCGGTATGAAGATAGTACTTGGCCCAGCTTTACTAACAGGTGTTGGTTACTGCTTAGTTGGTTTACCGGCCGCTTGGTATTTAATGCCAATGTTTCATTTACAAGGCATATGGATGGGCATTGGTATTGGTCTTGGGGTAACGGGTTGCTTATTACTGGTACAGGTATGGATAAGCCTAAACAACCTAAGCGCTGCATAAGCAGCATTCACTCTTTATTAAAAACAAAAACACCACGACAAGCGTGGTGTTTAATAATGTACGAGAAGGCCTTTCAGTTGAATACTGAGTTATGGTTAGGCTTAGCTTAAAACCTTAACTAAAATCTTAACTAAAGGCCTTATTTAAAAACTCTACTTAAACACCTTGTCTACTGCAATAACTTCAACATTTTTAGCAGGTAGTGTTAACTTATAACTTTCGATAATTTTATCGGTAGCTAAAAGCTCTGCAGGTTTTTCACTGTTATATTTCAGTGGTGATACTTGCTCAGACAACAGACGTTTTTTCATATCTTTACCATCGCTTGAAATGAAAACATAGTGAATATCATCTGTTTGTAAGTTCTCCTTAATGACACGGTTAACATCCGCTAACGATAGTTTGGCAAACTCGCCACGTACATAGCTAACAAACTCTTGGGTTTGATAAAACTCACTATCAAGTGCATAACCTAACTGCTGATCTTGGCTAGCGACTAATTGCGGCGCATAGTTAGTTAAATAATTACGTGTTGCCTGAAAATCTTTTTCGCTCATGCCATTTTCAATCAGTTTGTCTAGCTCATACAAAGCAGCACGAGTTGCAAAATGTGCATCATTATTTGAACGTAGTGGACGTAACCACACTTGGAAAATTTGGCTTGAACGGCCTAAATTTGAGTCAGGCTTAGTTTGGTACATACCACGAGGGAAATATTCAATATAAGAATAGTCACCATAGTTCATGCCACGCGCTTGACGTATTTGTTGATACAAGTAGCTGTTAGAACTACGATGTTCACCAAAGTATGAGCGTACTAACCAAAGAGCTGCCCAGTCTTCATCACTACGGATAGTATCAATTGGGAAACCAAAAGAAACAGCCGTTGATTGCGCATTCTTTTCTACAATTGTCGCATGATGACCTTTCAAAATTGGCGCTTTAGCAATAGTTAAGCGCTTTTCATCACCAACAGGCAGTGCTGTTAAGTCGGCAATTAACTGTGCTTTTAAAGCACTCGGCATAGCACCCGTAATACCTACATTTAATTTAGCTTGGGTAAGTTGACTGCTGTAGAAAGCTTTAACATCTTCAATGGTAAGGCTTGCTAAATCAGACAAATCACCACTATTAAAGTTTTCATAAACATGGTCTTGATAAAGTTCGCTATAAAGCACTTCTTTACCTAATTCTTCATCATTAGAAGATTTAAGGCCTGATTTAATGCCATCAATTAACTCTTTTTTCAGACGTTTGAAATCATCTTCACGCCAGCCTGGGTTCAATAATTGCTCACTAATCAATTGATACCATTGATCAGCATTATCTTTGTGAACACGGCCAGTAAATGACATCATTTCTTTATCAAGCTGAGATGAGAATCGTCCCGCTAAAGGGTATAAACCTTTCTGAATGTCTTTATAGCTTCGCGTTGCTGAGCCACCTTGAGTTAACATGCGCGCGGTCAATGCTGCCACGCCTTTTTTACCAACAGGGTCTGCTGCTGCGCCGGTATAAAACAGGAAGTTAACATCAATCAACGGTGAGTCATTAGTATTATCTAATACCGAAAACAGTGGCGCGCTAGGGTTAGCCTTAGCCATTTCAATTTTTGCCACAGTGCCGTTTAAATCAACTTCTTGTTCAAAATTAACAATTTTATCTAAAGCTGATAACGTTACCGTGGTACGGTTTTCATCAATGAAGTATTGATTAGCGACGTTTTTGATATCTTCTGAAGAAATATTGTCAAAACTATTATATAAATGGTTAATCGTTTCAGGGTCACGATCAAAATGCATATAACTGGCTAATGTAGAAGCTATAGACTCTGAAGAGTCTAGGCTGTTTACAAAGCTATATTTTAAGTTAGATTTTAAGTTATCAAGCTTCTCGACTGAAACTAACTCGGTGCGTACTTGTGCATAGGTACTATTTACCGCATCACGTACTGTAGCTAAATCTTTTTCATCATTCACTTTAATGAATACGTGACGTAAACCGGCATCTTTTGTTTCAGGGTTGTAGTTAAACATTTGGCTCGCCAACTGCTTATCTACCACTAGTTCTTGATACAAGGCTGAGTTATTTGAAAAATACAATTCGGAAATTAAATCTAAAGCGGCGCGATCTTTTTCTTTTGGTTGCCAATCAGCACCTTTATAAGAAACGAGTAACCAATGTCCCGGTAAACCATCAAACTTTTCATGCACATACTTAGGTGCGGTTTGCTTTGGCTCTTGTGCAATTTCATTAACAAAATCACCTTTTTGCCAATTCCCCCAATGTTTTTCTACCATTGCCATTGTCGCTTCTGGTTCAACATCACCAACAATTACTATGGATACATATTCAGGCTTATAAAACTGGTCAAAGAATTTTTCACCATAAGCTATTTGGTTAGGCATTGCTTCTACATCTTCAAAGAAACCCATGGTGGTATGCTTATAGGTATGGGTATCAAATGCTTCTTTTCGCACTGCGGCTAATAGCTTACGAATTGGGCTAGCGTTATTTTTTAAATATTCACCTTTTACTGTCAATGCTTCAGTTTTAAATTGTGCATCTGTGTATTTAAGGTTTTTAAAGTGATCGGCTTGAATTTCTAGTACTTTATCTAAATGGTCTTTAGAGAAATCTAAGTGATAGTTGGTGTAATCATTGGTCGTGTAAGCACCATTATCAACGCCGGCATTCTTAAATAAATCAGAATAAACATCTTGTGGAAACTTATCAGAGCCTTTAAACATCATATGTTCAAAGAAATGTGCAAAGCCTGTTTTTCCTACTTCATTTTCATCACGTGAACCTACAGATACCGGGATCTGTACTGAAACAAGATCTGGATAATCAGTTTTCACAACCAATACGCGCAACCCATTTGATAACTCTTTAAATAAGTATTTTTGACTAAACACTTTATTTTCGCTATTTGCGGATGATTGCACTGACGCGCTATTGTTTGAGTCACCAGAAGTTGCCATACAGGCAGTTAACGTTAAACTTGCAGCGATTACCGCCGCTAAATATGTTTTTTTCATTTTAACTTTCATCATTGTCCCTTATATTGTTATCGCTGTATCTTATGTAACTCTGACAAGTTTTTCATTAATTTTTCGAGTATAACAAGTCACGCCATGTAAAAAATTAAGTACACACCACCAATAAGGGTACTTAAGCTAATCTAGGTTACTTAATAGGTCACCTCACCGATAATAACCTAATAGTATTTTTTAATAAAAAAGCGCAGCATTCTTCTAAAATCTAGTTAAATTAATGAGCCTACCCTATTAATTCTTCTGGTATTTATAGCTATTATTTTTTACTTCTTAATATTTCAAGCTAAGATAAATCTATCACTCTAATTATTCGTATTATAAATATGCCCTTCACATTACTTAAAAGTGATAACACAAAGTCATCATTAAAACCTTGGCGCATACTCATTGTTGATGATGAAATAGACATACACACAGTTACTAAAATGGCACTAAAGCGTTTTGAATTAGAAGAAAGAGGTGTCGAATTCTTAAGTGCATTTGATTCAAATGAAGCAAAAAAAGTACTCGAAGAAAATGATGATATAGCGCTAATATTTCTTGATGTAGTTATGGAAACTGACGATGCCGGCTTAAGGGTCGCTAAATGGCTACGAGAAGAAAATAAGAATATTTTTACACGTATCATACTTAGAACAGGCCAGCCTGGTCAGGCTCCTGAAGAAGAAGTGATTATGAATTATGATATTAATGACTACAAACAAAAAACTGAGCTAGATAGAACTAAGTTGTTCACCTCTGTTGTTACCGCGTTAAGAGCTTACCGTGATTTGATTAAAATAGACCAATCTATAACGTATGAAAGAGCTTATAGAATGGGCTTGCAGAAAGTTATTGAATCGACAACTGACTTACTGGAAAAAAAAACGCTAAAACATTTTTTTAATGGATTATTACAACAAGTTATTTCCTTAATACATGTGGATCAAGAAGGTGCTTTGATAAAACCCGTCGATGGTGCTGGCACTATTTGTTATGCAAATGATTATCAAATAATTGCTGAATGCGGCAATATTTCATTCAATAATACTTTAGCGCCTAAAGCGATTGAATTATTGGATAAAGCCAGAAAAATAAAAGGTAGCGTTTATGAAGATGATCACTATGTTGCCTATTTTCCCTCCAAGAGTGCCCAAGAAAGCCTGCTTTACCTCAAGGGAAATCAGATCAAAGAATTAACTGACATTAATATCCAATTACTAAATTTATTTTCAAACAGTATTGGCATTGCGTTTGATAATTTATTACTCAATGAAGAAATAATCAAAACTCAAGAAGATTTAATCAACCGATTAGGTAATGCGGTAGAGTCTCGTTCAAAAGAAGCCGGTAATCATATTAAACGTATGTCTTATTTTTGCTACATATTAGCCAAGGAGTTAGGTTTATCTGACAGCGACTGTGATATTTTAAAGCAAGCAACTCCAATGCATGATGTCGGTAAAATATCGACGCCAGATAGCATTTTATTAAAACCTGGTAAGTTAACCGAAGCTGAAATGACCGTCATGAAACAACATGCTCAGATGGGTTTTGATATCTTATCAGGCTCTGAACGGCCAATATTAAATGCTGCGGCCATAATCGCACAGCAACATCATGAAAAATATGATGGCACAGGTTATCCCGCGGGACTCAAGGGCGATGAAATTCATATTTTTGCCCGAATAGTAGCCGTTGCAGACGTATTTGACGCATTAATTCATAGACGTTGTTATAAAGAACCTTGGGTCTTAGAAGATATTTTAACAGTACTTAAGGAGGAAAAAAATAAACATTTTGATCCTAAAGTTGTCTTTGCGCTTATGAATAAACTTGGCGATATAATTGAAATAAATAATAAACTGACAAAAAGTGATGGTTTATAATCTTATGAATTTACATAAAGATTCTAACAAAACTGACCTCAATGTAATAAGTGCCCTGTTAAAAATATCTTCACTTGTATTGTCTAAATTAACCCTACCTCAAATTTATAGAAACATCCACGAGATCATTTCTGAAATAATTTATGTTAAAAACATTGCTATTTTTCTATATGATCCCGTTGATGAGCTCATTATTTTTGACTACTTTATTGATGAAAAAGACAAAGTAGTCATAGGTACAACCATGCCTATTGGGGAAGGACTTTGTTCTTACATCATTAGAGAAAACAAACCCTGTCTTTTTACCAGTGAAGAGCAAAAAGACCTACATGCACAAGGAAAAATTTCACATATTATCGGCTCTTTAAGTGAAAGCTGGATGGGCGCACCTATTTCTAACAACGAAGGCATCATGGGCATCATCATCATACAAAGTTATTCAAACGATAATATGTATGATGAACATGATCTACAGTTACTTTCTTTTGTCGCTTCTAACTTGGCTATTGTGCTTCAACAACGAAAATTTATAAATAAAGAAATTGCAGATAAAGAGTCCCTTGAAAGTGGCCTAACACAGATTAAAAATCAAAATTCAGCGTTAGAAGATATGATGCAAACGCTTAAAGATGCACAAGAAGAGTTAGTACAGAAAGAGAAAATGGCCTCTCTTGGTAATTTGGTTGCAGGCATCGCCCATGAAATAAATACGCCCGTAGGCATATGCTTAACAGCAATAACTAATCTACACCACCAATACAAAACGTTGAAAAATAAAATAACAAATGAAACAGCATCAGATAAACACCTAGATTACTTTTTTGAAGATGTGGATGAAGCGTGCACCATAATAGAATCAAACACCTTAAGAGCAGCGACATTAATAAATAGCTTTAAAGAAATAGCGGTTGACCAATCTTCAGAAGCGGCGCGTGAAATAAATATGAAAGAGTATATTGAAGAAATATTACTTTCAATGCGTCCAATTCTAAAAAAATCTCCACATGATGTTATTGTTGAATGCCCAGATAACTTAATAATTGAAACAATACCTGGTGCTATTTCTCAAATTCTCAATAATATGATCAATAACTCAATTATTCATGGCCTGAATAATATAGAAAAAGGTTATATAAAAATTACTGTTGTTAAAGAAATAACTAGTTTTATTATTTGTTATCAAGATAATGGCAAAGGGTTGAGTGAAGAGCAGGTAAAAATGTTATTTGAACCTTTTTACACCACAAAAAGGGGTAGCGGTGGTAGTGGCTTAGGTACTCATGTCATTTATAACTTAGTTACCTCTACTTTACATGGAAAAATCACCGCGCAAAGTGAGCCTAATAAAGGTTTACGTTATGATATTTCAGTACCCGTCATCGATTTGTAATTTTACTTTATCAAAAAAAATTCATGCTTTGAGCTGCCTTAAAGCAATAAAAAATAATAGCAATAGCAGATGTTATTGCTAAAAATAGACTATTTTCCCTTATCTAGTGCTGAGAGTATTATTATTCTCAGCCAGCTATTATCTCAGACTAGTCAAAATTATCTAATTAAACAGTTGTCGTTATTTTTTAGTTGTCTTAGCAACATAGCCAGAAAGGTGTTCACCGTTTATCTCTCTTGTTTCATCGCCGCTTTGTTTTACAAACTCAAGCTCATGGGTGATGCATTCAAGCTGATCTCTTAAATCATGACTGACAAATAAGAGGTGGGTTTTACTGTTTGCTGCGATATAGTCCATTAGTGCTAAAACTTTATCACGGTTATGATTATCTAACCCTTGGCATGGCTCATCTAAAATCAAAATCATAGGTAACTTCACGACTGCACGAGCAATTAAGACTAAGCGCTGCTCACCATATGAAAGTTCGTTGAAGTATGTATTTTCCTGTTGTTCTAGTCCTAATAACACTAACCATTGACGAGCAATAATGACTTGCTGTCGACTAGGGCTGTCATATAGACCAATGCTATCGTAAAAACCCGAAAGTACCACTTTAATTAGTGTTGTTGATACGCGGTAATCACGATGTAATTGAGCGCTCACTAAACCGTAATGGCGCTTTATATCCCAGATAGACTCACCACTGCCACGCTTTACGCCAAATAAATGAATATCTTTGCCATAGGCTTTTGGACTATCGCCTGAAATCATTGCTAATAGGGTCGATTTACCACAGCCATTAGGACCAATAATACGCCAATGTTGGCCTTGCTCAAACTGCCAGTTTAGCGCGGTAAATACTGGCTTTTGGTCAAAACTTACTGAAACATTATTAACTGATACTAATGCTTTATTTTTTTCAAGACTATCGTATTGTAAACAATCAGGTAAATGGTGTGGCAGACTATAATGGTTTTCATTGAGTTGTTGCCATTGCTTGGTGGCGATAACTTGTGATCGGTTACCAGAAAGTACTATTTTACCCTGTTGCATATAGACTAAATTTTCAATACTACAGGGTAGGCTTTGATGATAAAAATCAAATAAAACAATGCTGATACCCTGAGCTACTAATGAATCAAGCACACTAGTTAAATGTGCCTGTGAGCCAATATCTAAGCCTGCATAAGGTTCGTCTAGTAACATGACTTGCGGTTTCAACATTAAGGATCGTGCCATTAATACTTTTCTTGTTTCACCCGTAGATAATATTTTGAAGGGCTTTTCGAGTAGTTTATCAATCGCTAACAGGGCAATTATTTCATCTAAATCTCTTTGTAAAAAAGAGTTATCATCAATAATTATTTCAAGCGCTGTACGGCCATTATCTACCCCTTCAGCCATATAGTCACTGCGGTCATTTAAACGATCTTGAGCTAAAGTTTGTGCTTCTAATTCAAAACTTAATGTCGTGAATTTTTCAGTTAAGCTAACACTACCTTGATAGTGAGTTATTTCACCTGCCAATATCTGCGCTAACACTGATTTTCCACTGGCGTTATCGCCTAAAACGAGCAGCGACTCACCTTTTTCTAAAGATAATTGCGGAATTGATAATGATGAATCATTCGATAATGGAAAATGTAATTGCTCAATAGATAACATGGGATTTAGTAAAATAAGGTCTGGATGCTTAATTATACTAATGTTGGTAATTTAAAAGCTACTGTAAAATCGTTATCAGCAGCTACTATAGGTTCCACAATGCATAACTTAGATGTTTCCCGTTTGGTCACTCTTTTCATTTTCTTGCTACTTCCACCGTGACACATCATTAATATTGGCTCAGTTATCTTAAGTTAGTCTGTTGATAAATTTCACAATAAAAATCCGGTATACTCTTAACAAATCATTTGCTCAAATGGGACTGATATTACTTTGCTTAAAACTATCCAACAGTTGTTAGATGACCCACAGTTAACCTATATAGAAACCCTACAAGAGTTGTGGAGTGGTTATGGGGAAGTCACGCGTTATTTCAGCCCTATGCGAGCAGCCACTGTGATCGTTAAATCAGTTAATCCGCCGAAAAACATCACTCACCCTCGCGGTTGGCATAGTAGAGTCGGACATCAACGTAAATTATCATCTTATATAATTGAAGCCAATTTTTATCAAAGCTATGCTCACCTTTGTCCACAAGCTTGTTATGTTCCTAAAATCATTACGTTTTCAAAGCCGCAAGAAAATGAAGCTGAAGCTGAACAAACCCTTGTTATGGAAGATTTACAACAATTGGGGTTTGCTGATAAAGAGACCGCTTTGTCGTTAAACGATATTAAAGCAGTTATTAGTTGGTTAGCAAACTTTCATGCATGCTTTATCGGCCAGCCCGCAGATGATTTATGGCCTGTAGGTACCTATTGGCACTTAAAAACAAGGCTAGATGAATTTAATAACATGGAAGATGGTCCCTTAAAAAAAGCAGCGAACTTTATCGATAGCAAGCTCAACAATGCACGTTATCAAACGATTGTGCATGGCGATGCCAAAGTAGCAAATTTTTGTTTCAGTGATTTAGAAACAAAGAATATTACCGAAATTGACAATAATCTAACAAATACACTAACCAATAAAATAAGCCTTGTAGCAGCCGTTGATTTTCAATATGTAGGTAAAGGGGTTGGGGTAAAAGATCTTGCTTACTTTTTAGGTAGTTGCTTAACAGATAACGATTTAACACGGTTACATAACGAATTACTCGATCATTATTTTAAAGTGTTGGGACTGGCATGTAATAAATATCAGCCTGATATTAATGTTTCAGAGTTAGAGGATGAATGGCGTAATTTGTACAGTTTTGCTAATGCTGACTTTCATCGTTTTTTACAAGGCTGGAGCCCTGAACATCACAAGGTTAATGGTTATCTAAAAGCGCAAAGCGGCTTAGCATTACAAGATTGTACTTAAAAAATGTTCTATATCATGATGATATTCACTTCGATTTAATGAATATAGAAGCAAGCGAGTCACATGATTCAGCAAGCACTTTAGTTCGTTGGTATTCTCGTAGGAGATGTGAATGATTTATTCGTAGAATGATATGCAACTGAGATACTGGAAAGGCTACAAAGTAGCTTTCCAGTAATATTCTATATAATTATTTTTTGCGTTTAAAACTGATTAAAGCAATTAAGGCAAAGGCAAATAGCAATGCACTGGCTGGCGTTGATACTGCCACCACCCGAGTAAACACCGCAAACGTTGAATTACTTCTTCCAAGAATACTTTGCTCAAACCCTAGGTTCGAACTAAAACTGACTTTATCACCACTTTCGTTAATTGAATTGATAATATTCTGGCTAAAAACCCAACTATCGGTAAGTTTATTTGGTATCAAAGCAATACACTTATTATCATCTTCACAGCCTCTGATTTGTGAGGGGATGGAATCAAATAGCCCTAGTTCACTGTCAACAAACACCTGTTCAAGTAATGCCTGACCTGCAGAAATTGTTTGGTCAACACTAGTAAAACCAAAATCAGATAATTCATCGCAACCAGAGAATACACTAGCGCAACTACCGTCTTCAAAAAATACGTCATATGTTCCAAGACCTGAGATAACAACTCCTGTAGCGCCTACTAGCTCACCTGAAATGACAATTAAGCCTGCATGACTGTAGCTTGCACTAAAAAGTGCTGTGGCTAAAATAAATTTTCGAATGAAACTAAAAAAGAGAGTAGACAAGTAAATATTCCTTATTATGAATTATGAAATTTGCTGATAGTAAAGTGACTATACGTTAAAGATATAATAAGAATTGGGAGAAATTATGGAGGTTTGTAATTGCTGGCGATTGCATCAGAGGAACGAACATCTATCTTCTACAAAACAGATAAATGAAGGTAAAATTAATGGTTATAATATTTTTAACCTAAGTGGTGACTATCGCTTTGGTAATTGGAGAGTATTTTGGCATTGAAAACTATTCAATGAAGGTTACTTCCCTGCACGCTCGCAAGCGCTAACTTACAAAGCATTCAATATTAAAGGTCTAGGTACCACATTAATTTAGGTATTAACTGCCTCTTTTAATAATGCTTAGCTTTACCCTACGAGAAAGTTAGCTAACTACTCGCTTGCTTTTTCATTTCTAAACTGATCTCTAAATTCAGTATTACCACTTGCTAAAATTTTTATAAAACACTTTCATTTAATTTTAGCTGCTGTCTTTGAAATAATGGCAGCTATTACTGAACTACCACACTTTGCCCTTCTTTTAATCTTTCAGCACCGCGAATGGCAACCTTATCACCACGTTGCAAGTCGCCTTGAATCGTGACTCTATCAAGCGTGCCTTTACCCACTTTTACCAATAAACGATGTACTTTACTCTCATCATCAACCTTAACAACAAAGGTGCCATCTTTTCGCAAAATAAGCGCATCTCGGTGGATAGTTAAGCTAGGAGATGCACCTTGAATTGGTACGGTAACTTTTACTAATTGCCCTGCGGTCCAAAACTCATTTAAGTGTACTGGTATCTGTATTCTAACTTCAAAGGTTTGAGAGCGCGGATCGGTATTGGGGATTACAGATGTTACTTTAGTTGATATTTTTTGCCCTATCGCTTGTAAATTCAGCTCAAGACCTTTGCGAACATAGACTAAATATTTAACCGGTACATATAAACGCACTTCTAAATGTTCCGTATCAAGTAGCTTTAATAACACATCACTACGACTAATATCCGTACCAGCGCGCACAACACGTTCTGTCACTACGCCATCAAAGGGGGCTTTTACCGTGGCTCTTTGTAATTGGTCTTCAATTTGTTGTAATTTTAAATTGGCTATTTCACTATCAGCTTGCGCTAATTCATATTGTGATTTTGTTTGGTCTAATTGAAATTGCGAAGTTGAATTAGTTTTTTTTAATTTCTGTAACCGCTTTAATTCATTATTGAAATACTGTGAATTAATACTAGCGCGCTTAATTTGTGCTTTTTGCTCAGCTTGCTTTAACTGTAATGGCAATAAATCCATTTTTGCTAATACATCACCTTTTGCTACCATCACACCAGGCTCTTGCAACCACTCTAATCGACCATTAACACTTGCGGTAATATTCACAAACGAGCGACTATGTACTGTGCCCATTAAGTCGGCAGTAGCCGCTAGCGACATTTCAGTCACAGTATCTATTTCCACAGGGCTTGGTGGTGTTTCGGCGGCATAAGATAGCTGACTAGCCAAAAGAACGCTGGCAACTGAAGTGATAACACTCTTTTTATATATTTTTGTAAACGTATTTTTCAAAGTTATTCTTTTAAACATATTTATCTCCTAGCCTTCAACTAACTTTGGCTGGTAATGATGGCTTTTTTTGTACTGCAACGTGTAAATCTTCAACGTTAGTCTTTAGAGCGTTTTGACTGTTTTTATCGATATTATTTTTATCATGCTGTTTTTTTTCACCAAGCCTTAACAGGCTTGGAAACAACACCAAGGTGAAAATGGCACTAATGAACATGCCACCAACAATCACAGTAGCAAGGCCTCGGTATATTTCACTACCAACACCTGGCATTACCATCAATGGCAACATACCAAACAAACTCGTTAATGTACTCATATACACGGGTCTAGCGCGAATACGAATGGCTTGAGCGACCGCATCGGTTCTTGATAACCCTTCCCTCTCAGCTTGTCTCGTTTGATCGACAATTAAAATGGCATTGTTTACCACTAAACCAAGTAAAATAATAAAACCAATCATGGTTAATAAATCTAACGACTGATAGGTAACTAAATTCAATAAATTTAAACCAACAACTCCACCAGCAACAGCTAGTGGCATCACCAGTAGCACTAATAAACTATCTTTAGGGGATTTAAATAATGCCGTCATTAACAAAAAGAGGATAACTAATGCTAAGGCAAAGTTTTTAACCATATCATTAATAGCTGCTGACATTTTATTGGCATTTCCGCTTAGCTGAATAGACGCTTCATAAGGTAATTGCTCTTTCATTTTAGGAATTACTTTTTCATTAATTGCCACTAACGCCTCCTCCAACGACATATTCGCTGGCGGAGAGATTTGGATACTGATGGTTCTTTTACCATCAACACGTCTTAGGCTTGTTGGCCCAGCAGTTCTTGAAAGAGATGTTAATTCGCCAATGGTTTGAATACCCGCTAAAGGGGAGTGAATAGGCAAAGCCGCTAGTTCATCAGGAGTCTGCCATTGCTCACCGCGTAAAATTACATTGACCCTATCATTACCATCAAAGTATTCACCAATAAATAGACCACTGGTATAGGCGCGAATGGCATTAGCAACATCATGACGTGTTAAACCCGCTTGAGTTATTCTCTGATCATTAGGTACGAGTTTTAATTCCGGCTCAGATAAACTTAATCCAGGATTTGGAAAGGCGGTAGTACTTGGCATTGATTCATTAATAGCATCAATGCCTACTTGCGCTACTGTCATTAAACTTTCAATATCAGGGCCTTGCACATTAAGCTCTACCGTTCGACCATTGCCACCACCTGATACATTAATCATTGAGCCTCTAAACAAGAAAGCTTGGGTATCAGGCAGTCCTCCTAAAACATCTGTTCGTATAACGTCCATCAACTCTTCGACATGGGCTGGATCGGCTGAATAAATAAATCCGCCTGTAGCGCCAGAGCCAAAAGAGTAAAAATTATAGCTTTTTATTTTTGGTAACTTCTCACCGGAAAGATATGGCGCTAACCTTGCTTTAACTAAAGATGCCATTTCCTTTTCAATAAAATCAACGTTACCGCCGGGTGGCATATCTAAACTAAAAAAGAAGCCATCTATCGGTGCTCGGGGCATAAAATCAGTTTTGGGCAATAATAAAGTAATCACTAAAAGAGAGCCGCCCAATAACAAGGAAATCCAACTAATTCGCTTAGTTTGCGTATTGGTAAGACGCATAACTAACTGAGTTAATTTTTGCCAATAATGTGAAAAAGGGTCAATATCATTCTGGGATTTAAGCCAATACTGGCTGGCGATAGGTAAAATAGTAACAGCAGTAACCAGTGAGGCTATTACAGCAATAGAAAGTGTCAGGGCTAAATCAGAAAACAACTGCCCTTCGATACCCGCCATGAATAAAATGGGCAAAAATATAGCGACACTGGTGGCGGTTGAAGCAAATAATGCTCCGGTAACTTGTAATGCACCGCGCATAACGGCTTTTTTTCCATCCATGCCTAAACCGCGTAGCCGCACTATATTTTCTTGTACTATGATGGCGGCATCTAACACTAAGCCAACAGAAAATGCCAACCCAGCTAATGAGATAACATTTAAACTGCGGTCAAAAATACTAAGGGCAACAAAGGCCACCATTAGTGAGATAGGAATGGTTACCGCGATGATGAAAATACTTTTCCAGCCACGAAGAAACAACCATAAAATAACTAAGGCTAATACTATGCCTAAGCCAAGATTATTCTGAACTAATTTCAAGGCATTACGAATATGAACAGAGGCATCAAAGCTAAGTTCAATAACTAAACCCGCTTCTAGCATAGGTCCAGCATTAAGCTCTTTAATGGCAATATTGATTTCATCAAGTAATGCTACCGTATTAGCGTCATTTTGACGCTTCAAGGTGAAATAATACGACGGTTGACCGTTTCTCATATTGAAACCAAAACGATCCACCAAGGTGTTTTCAACAGTAGCAATATCTTTTAAATAGATAGGACGTTCACCGCTGTAACCGATAATCATTTCAGTTAAGTTAGTGATATCGTACTGCCCTGAAAATCGTACTGTGTATTGGCGTCGCCCAACATTTGCAACACCAGCCGACACATCATTAGCTCGTGAAATAGTTGAACTTATATCTGATAATGATAAACCTAATGAAGCCGTTCTAAGTGGATCAAAGGTTATTCTTAATTCTCTAGGGCGATGACTTTGTAAATTAACTTGCCCCATACCTGGAATACGTGAAAAACGAGGGCGAACTACATCCTCTATTAGTTTTTGATATTGCCCTAAATCATGCGCAAGATTACTAGGTAGAGTTTTAATCATTAAAGAAGCTGTATTGGGGCCTCCCCTGCCGCCGCCAGCAGATACAATAGGGTCCATAGCATCAAGAGGGATTGGCGGTGCTTGATTAAGATTATTAATCACATCAAGCATAGCTTTTTGCATATCAGCGCCGACATCAAAGGTCAGTGTTATGTTGCCAAAACCACGTTGAATGTTGGTAGTAACCTTAGTCACACCTTGAGTATTTTTAACCACATTTTCAATCGGTTCTATAATTACCGATTCCATCTCTGAAGGTGCGGCGCTTGGCCAACCAGTAGAAATATTAATTTGTGGCTGTTCAATATCAGGGGTCAATTGAATAGGGAGTTTAAGAACACTCATTAAACCAAACACCATGACCAAAACAACAATAACGATAACAGCAGCAGGATTTTTTAAAGCGGCACGGGTTAAATTCATTTTCCTATCCAAGTAATAGCAAGTATATTAATTAATTGTAAAATCTAAGCATTATTAACATAAAAATGCCTAGACTGAATAAATAGTAGATAAGATACATTTATTTTGCGACGAAATGTAACATTGAAATAAAACGTTACAAATAGGGATAGTTTTACCGGGGACTTGGTTATTCGCAGTAGTGTTAAATCGATTTATGACAATTATGATATTCAATTAACAAGGTTAAATATCATTAAATATATACTAATTAACGAGTAACTTCTTTAATACTAAGGTTTATTTTATCTATTGATTCAGGGTGCCTTTTTAGGTAATCATGGCTAATATACATCGAAAAATTTTTCTCCATTTCTACAGACTTCTTCAATTTAAATAACGTTTTTTCGTCTAATTCATTTTCAAAAACAACATCAGATAAAAATACAGCGTCAATACGACGTGTTGTTAACATAGCAACTAAGGAAGATGCTTCGGAGGGGGATGCTGCAACTGCGTACCCATTACTTTTAAGCCACTGATATGTATTCGTTCCCTTGATAGTGCCAATCCCAGCTTTTAATTTAAATGTTTCAGATTTAGGGTCAAGGCCTGAATCTTTGAGCATGAACCAGCTCCATTTATTAATCAGTAGTGGCTGAGTAAATACAGCAATAGCATCACGCTCTGCATTTTGTGAAGCTAAAAACATACCATCGGCCAGCTTTGCTTTAATAACATGCACTGCCTCACCATAGTCTTCAACCATGATTATATTGTATTGGATATTTGTATTGTCTAATACTTGTCTAATAAGATCAGGTCCTAAACCTACAATCTTATTATCAGATTTGTATGTATAAGGAGGGAAATGGGGGGAAACTAAGGTTAATACATTATGCTCTTGGGCAAAGCTTGCTATGCTTATCAGTAACAAAACAATTACTTTTAGAAAAGTATTAATAATTCGCATCATTATATTACCGTTAGTCATTAAAGGTATAAGGCAAAATATTTGTCTGTGAGTATCAAATAAATGACATGTTATTACATCAAGTAATACAACTGAAGTATAGGAAGTACAACATCACAGTCAAGGTCGTTTTTGCCTCGCGCCCCGCTGAATATCTTCGCCAACAAGACAATTTAAGTTTTATCCGAGATGGAACTAGGTAACCGTTTCCGCTTGTTTATCAAAAAAATCAATTACAATAATACACGGCAACTACTCATTCGGTGCAATAACATTTATTATAATTTAGCTTGCAAAATCACTGATTTATACCACTATTATATTTAACTGTCAGTTCGTTCATTATGAACCTTTAAATGATTAATAGAATAAGGAGTGATAAGCCAAAGTGATTACTTTATATGACAAATACGGTGGATTTGACACCTTTAGTGCAGTCGTTGGAAGTTTTTATCAAAAGATACTCGATAGTGAAGAGCTAGCTCCTTACTTTGAATCAGTTAATATGGAAAAACTGATGTCTCACCAAACACAATTTATTGCCACAGCCTTAGGAGGACCAGACAAGTATGCGAATGTCGATCTACAAGCAGTTCATTCTCGTTATAACATAACGGTGCCACATTTTATGGAAGTAGTAGAATTATTGGAAGAATCTTTGGCTGAAGCAAGTGTAGAGCCAG
>Ga0209395_1001323_pt1 | contig 34959 bp, 32 predicted proteins | sample GOMGulsemesocosm_3_FD_184635 | JGI IMG/M metagenome (GOLD analysis project Ga0209395, IMG submission 184635) | Methane-oxidizing microbial communities from mesocosms in the Gulf of Mexico - GOM9D Gulf of Mexico (SPAdes) (version 2) | ecosystem: Environmental > Aquatic > Marine > Cold seeps...
ACAAGATAATGGTTATAAATTTTATCAAACAACAACGCAATATTGCCATGAGTTCAAGGTTGATGAATCGGTTTTATCTTTCGATAGTTTAATAAACAGTATTGAGCTGTCTGATGATAAAGATAGTTTTATATCAACAATCGGTGGCATAAAAATACCAGGAGTTGAAATGACTCGTGAATTATCATTACCAAATAACTGTATTGATAATGTATTAAAGCAGCAAGGTGAAGAAGGTTATGTTTTTAATCCAGAACAAGACTTTGAAATATTTTGGCAAAACTATAAAGAGTACTATGCTTTTTTTCATATCGAAAATGTAAATTGGGATGAAATTTATCAAACATTTGTTACTCAAGTGACTGCGACAACATCACAAGAAGAACTATTTGAGGTTTTTGCTCAAATGATTGCCCCATTAAAAGACTTTCACGTGGGTATCGAAAACGAAAAAATTGATGAAGAGTTTAGTGTATCTCGAAAATTGGAGGTGCATGATATTGCTTTAGCTGAATATTTAGAAATGAATGATTTAGATGACATTGATACTCAAGCACAACTCTTCGATTTTTTTGATTATTACCAACAACAAGTTTCATTTGAAATGGAGATTATTGGTAGTTATTTAGTGCAAGATGCCGATGTGAAATTAAATGAAACTGAGACGTTAATTTGGTCAAAAACAGATGATAATTTTGGTTATTTATATATAGAATCAATGGAGTTAGCTGAGATTATTGAACAAGGTGACACTCAAGCGGACAAACTTGCTTTATTAGAGCTGCAATTAACTGAGATTTTCACTGATTTAAAAGATACTCAGGGTTTAATGATAGATGTCAGGTTTAACGGTGGTGGTGATGATTTTGTAAGCCAAAAAATCATGAGTTATTTAATTGAAAATAAGATACATGCGTATAGCAAACAAGCACGCTTAGGCAATGCTCGAACAGAATTACAAAAAGTTGAAATTCTCCCTCAAGGAAGTATCTCATATATTAAGCCTATTGCATTATTAACCAGTGCCGATACCAGTAGTGCGGCTGAGATTTTTTCTATTGCTATGAGAGCGAGAGATAACGCTACTTTAATTGGCCAATCAACAGGTGGTGGCTTGTCTGATATTTTACCTAAATCTTTACCTCATGGTTTGCAATATAGTATTTCAAATGAAATTTATATTAGTCATGATGGTCTAGAGTTTGAAGGCACTGGAGTCCCAGTTTCGATTAAAAAACCATTTTTTACAAAAGAGCAACGTACACAAGAAAAAGATTTGATAATTGAAGCCGGGATTGAATGGCTTCAGAGTCAAAGCTAATAATTTTAGGGCGCTAAATTTATTAGCGCCTTTTATTTAATAACTGTAAAGGGGCTTTACTGCTATCAGATATTTATTTTGTTTCAAAAAGGTACTATTTAATCTGACTTTGTATCGGTATCATTAAACCGATAGCAATTGTCATTTTTTAAAAGGAAATTAACATGGCAAGCATCTCTAAAATAATAACGTCACAACCCTCTTTAAATAACCTTGCAAAAGATAAACTGGTTCCGTCAATTAAAATCACGAGAGACGTTCCTGTAAAATTAATTACTCCTACCACTTTGCAGCCTGATAAAGTTGTCATTTCTAAAGAGTCCCAAGAAAAAAACGCCTCAGAAATTAAGGGGACTGAAGAGAATATAAATAATCAAAATAAAGAGAATCCTAAGTTAACGCCAGAGCAAGAAGCTAAGTTATCAGAAGAAAAAGAAGAAAGTGATCTAGATAAAATAATACAAGAGTTAAGCGTTAAAGTTATGGAGTTGAGTTTACAAATAGAATTGCTAAAAAGTAAGGAGGATATCGAATCAGTAAAAGAGCGAAAAGCGTTAGAGATAGAACTAGCTTTAACTAAAGGTCGATTAGAGGCTAAGTTAAAAGAAAAACTAGATACAGCTAAACTGAGCTAAACAGTAATCATATGTATAATTATCCCAGATATAAATAAATTAAAGGTCTCAATTTATATGAAGCGTTTCGTTCCACTTTTTATATTTTTTTCAAGTGTGCTTTATGCCAATGAAGACTCCTCAAAATTAAAAATTATTCAGCTGTCAGACAATGTCTATCAACATATTTCTTATAAAAATTTAGTTCCTTGGGGAATGGTTGCAGCATCTGGATTGCTTGTTGTTGATGGTAAAGAAGCGCATATGATAGATACGCCATGGACATTAGAGGAGACTGAAAAGCTTATCTCTTGGGCAGAAGATAAAGGGTTAACTGTTAAAAGTAGCATAATCACACATTTTCATGAGGATGCTAGCGGAGGTATTTCGTTTTTAAATAAACTGAAAATAGAAACATATGCAACGAAATTAACTAATGAGCTTTTAGCTTTGAAAGAAAGAGAAAAATCCAGTTATGAAATTACAACTAATACTTTTGAGTTGCTAGATAATACAATTGAGATTTTTTATCCAGGAGCTGGTCATACAAAAGATAATATTGTTGTTTGGTTACCAAAAGATAACATCCTATTTGGAGGTTGTTTTGTTAAAAGTAATAACAGTAAAAGCTTAGGTAATATTGAGGATGCTTCAATAAAACAATGGCCAACCTCAATTGAAAGAGTTATTAATAAATACCCAAATATCAAAATGGTTGTACCAGGACATGGTCAGATAGGTGATATTGAAACATTAAGACATACAGCTAAATTAGCATCAAGGGCTTAAAAAAGTTAAAGATAAATCATTATACTAAAAAATATAGTGATATTGTAATGATGTGGGAGTAAGAATGATGGAGAAAATTATAGGTAGCTGCTTATGTGGTGAAGTTAGCTTTCAAAGTATTAATAATTTTGAACAGTTTCACATATGCCATTGCATTCAATGTCAAAAAACAACAGGTTCAGCTCATGCAGCTAACTTATTTACGCATTCTAATAATATAGAGTGGTTAAGAGGTTTTGAATTAGTGAAACGTTTTGATGTGCCCGGAAGAGCTATAACGACAGCTTTTTGTTCGCAGTGTGGCTGTGGCGTACCTTACCTTTCTGGTCGGTCTGGGTTATTAGTTGTTCCAGCTGGTTGCTTGGATGGTAAACCTAATATAGATCCTCAAGATAATATTTTTTGCTCCGAAAAGGCTTCTTGGTACGATAAAGTAGTGAGTGCTAAACAATGTGAAAGTTTCTCAGATTGATTAGTTTATTATTTTTTAGTTCAGATATTTTTTGATTCGAGAGTCAAAGTGCTGTATAAAATACAATCAAATAAAAATTATGAAATAGGGACTGTTATGTATCGTACGATAACTATTTTGAGTACAATTTTTTTATGTTCGTGCTCGTCAGTTACTGTAGGTAACGGCCAGAGCAAAGTGATTATCAAATCAGAAAAACCAATATGTAATCTAAAAGAAATAGATGAAAACTGTAGATTAAATACTGATTATGCATGGCAAAGTCATTATTTATAAACTTTTAAAATAATACGTATTTTTATAGTCACTTCCGTTTTTGGCTAGAATTAAATTTTTACTGAGTTATAGTTGCTTCAAGAATCTCTCTGTAGAAATTTAAATGTTAAACCCTCCTTTAAATAATGCTATTTGCCAAAAAGCGAGAATGTCTCGTGATCCGCGTTTTGATGGCAAATTTTTTACTGCGGTTAAGACAACAAAAATATACTGCCGTACTATTTGCCCTGTTTCACCACCAAAAGAAGAAAATGTGGAATATTTTGCAACTGCAATTGAAGCAGCTACAGCAGGTTTTAGGCCTTGTTTACGTTGCAGACCTGATAGTGCTCCAGGCTCCCCTGCTTGGAAAGGCGTAAGTACAACACTTAATCGTGCTATAAAACTGATTGATGAAGGTGCGCTTCAAGGAAGTTCTCTGCAAGCTTTAGCTGTGCGTTTAGGTATTAGCGATAGATACCTGCGAGATATATTTAAAAAACATCTAGGTACTTCCCCTAAAGTATATGCTTTATATCAACAATGTTTATTTGCAAAACAGTTATTACATCAAACAAACCTGCCAATCACACAAGTTGCTTTAGCCAGTGGATTTTCAAGTATCAGGCGTTTTAACGACTGTTTCGTAACACAACTTAATTTAACACCAACACAAATGCGAAAATCAAGTGCTGAGCAATCAAGTGAACTTGCTCTAAAATTGTATTATCGTCCGCCTTACGATAGTGATTTTATGCTTAACTTTTTTAAAAAGCGTAGTATCGACCATCTGGAATGGGGAGATGGTATCTCCTATGGGCGAACTTTTTCATTTGAAAATTCTCAAGGGAGCTTTACCGCTAAGCATATTAAAGATAACAACAGATTTGATGTGACGATTGATTTAAATGATGTGACACACCTTAAAGCTATCGTAAATAATATTCGGAGGATTTTAGATTTAGATGTTGATATACATACTGTTGAGGAAAACTTAGAAAGCAGTTTTGATGGACAACTCCCTATAAAAACAGGAGTACGTTTACCTGGTGTATGGGACATGTTTGAAGCTGGAATTCGTGCTGTTTTAGGACAGCAAATATCTGTAATTGCAGCTAAAAATCTTGTTACTACTTTGGTTGCTAACTTAGGTGTCTCTGTTGGTGATAAGTTTTTATTTCCAACACCACAGGCGATAGCAGAGAGTGATTTGGACTTTTTAAAAATTCCAGGATCACGAAAGCAAACGCTTAGAAACTTAGCTAATCACTTTTTAATGCATGACTCGCCTGAAGCGCCTCAAGAATGGTTAAAACTAAAAGGCATCGGACCTTGGACAACAGATTATGCTTGTATGCGAGGTTTAAGTGATCCAGATATATTTTTAGGTGGCGATTTAGGCGTTAAAAAAGCCATTGGTAATGCGAATTACAAATTTGAACCAGAGCAAGCCTCACCTTGGGGTAGCTATTTAACTTTTCAATTATGGAGTCAGTTGTAATGTTTACTGATTATATGAATAGCCCTTTAGGCTTAATAGAGATTAAAGCGTCTGATATTGGCATAACTCAGGTTATTTTTTGTGGCGATAATTTAAATACGCAAGCTAATAGCAATCAAATAACAGATACATGTAAGCAGCAATTATTAGAGTATTTTGATGGTACCAGAAAGATTTTTAATTTACCTCTAGATCAAAATGGCACACAGTTTCAACAATCTATTTGGCACTGTTTAGTGGATATTCCATTTGGACAAACCATGTCTTATGGTGAAATAGCACATAAAATTAATAATCCAAAATCAGTTAGAGCGGTTGGCGGTGCAAATGGCCGTAATCCAATTAGCATCATAGTACCTTGCCATCGTGTAATAGGTGCAACAGGTACTTTAACAGGTTATGCAGGCGGTATAGAGCGTAAGTTATGGTTATTAAAGCATGAAGGTATAACAGTCAAAGACTCTAAAGAGAATGCCAAGCTGGATATCAATAATGTGTTTCACTCAAGGCAAGATAAAACGCAGTTTTTGAAATAAGGTTATTTATATTTTAGAGCGTTCAGCTTTAATTATTACGAATCATTAAAGCTGAATATCCATTATCATTGAATTTGCTTTTATTTTAATAAGACCATGCAGGCTTAACTTTCATTAAAACAACATTTTGAGGTAAAACTAATTGTCTAGTTAATCCTGTCTTTAAAGATATATCTCCGACTTTAGTGGTATACCAATAATTAGGACCAAAATTAGACTTTAACTTATGCTCAAAAATGAGTGGGGAATCTAATTTATCAATACTTTCCATAAATTGTAGAGCATCAATCGTTTTATATGTATTTAGATCTTTAATTGCCTGATAAATAAACACTAAAGCGATAAATATTAAAAATTCCATTTATTAATTCCTTTTTTGAGCCTGTAAATTATTGATTTTAAATTAACCTTAAGTGATCAGAGAGCTTACTTTCATTTATATTGTATTACAATTATTTACGTATTATTTATTAATGGAATTTAACACTGGCTATACAGCCTTGTGTTTCATTATTCTCTAACGAGAACTGCCATTGATATTTATTACAAATATCTTTAACTATGGTTAAACCTATGCCAAAGCCTTCGTAACTTCTGGGTTTATTATCGAGCCCTACTCCAGTATCAATAACATTGAGTTGGTTTTTATCAATAAATAAGCTAACTGTACCTTGATAAGTGCAGTTAATGGCGTTGATCAGTAAGTTTTTAAGTATCGCATTAAATAATGTTGCATGTGCTTGAATTTCAACATCATGCTGTAATTGTAATGAAAACTGCGTTTGATTGGCATCTAATAGATGGCTAATTTCTGTTATTTGATTATTGATATAATCTTCTGTAATTAAAAAGGGTTCAGCTGCTAATTCATCGTTTCTCGCTAATAATAAAAAGGTATTTGTGAGTTGTTCCATCTCATCAATTGCAGTTTTAATTCTTAAAGTTTGTTTTTCAATAGCGGGCAACTTTTGACGTTTTAAAATACTCAAAGTGCCTTTAATTACCGTCATAGGGGTACGTAATTCATGGCTAACATAACGTGTAAATGCTTGCTCTCTGGCAATTGATTGACTTATTTTAATACGATAGTCATTAATGGCATTTCTGATCTGTTCTAATTCTTTAGAGGAAGTGCCTGTTACTTTTAGCTCTGAAAAGTCGGTAATGCACTCTTTCTGTAATTGCTCGGCTAGCTGCACAAAAGGTGAGCTAATGCGTCTAGCGAGTTTAGTAATAAAGCCTGCTGAAATAATAAATAAAATTAAACCAGTAAAAAATACCGCCCCTTCAAGTAAAATAAACATGCTGTCACTCCATTCTATGGCATCTATATTTTCGACAGCAAACACATTTACTTTTCCATAGGGGGTACTTATTTGTTTGCCAAACACAGCAAATTCACTTTCATCTTCAAAATGATAACTTTGTATCCCAGTCCAACTAGGCGTAATTCTTCTTTGTATTTGAAGCGGTAAACGCTCAAAATTATCATAAATAGTCAAAATAGGGTCTATTTTTATGGTTCCCGTTTTTCCTTGCTCATAATGATTAAAATGATGAGGTGCCGTGATCACTAACCTATGCATACTATTTTTATTTTCGGTTACTAAAATAGTTGCTTTGAACATAAGTGCGTAACATATAAGTAAAGTGGCAGCACCGAGTAAATATACTCGCGAGATTTTTTTACTTATAGGTAAATATGGCATTGTTATTCCTCTAGTTTATAACCGATTTTTGGTACTGTTTTTAATCTTTCTGTCTTGAACGGCTTATCAAGTTTACTGCGAAGCTGATAAATATGTTTTCTTAGAATATCCTGATCCGGTTGTTCATCTGGCCATAACAAGTGTTCTATTTCTTCTCTGGTAGCAACAACCGGGTGCTTTTCCATCAGTAACTTTAAAACTTTAAAATTACTTGGGTTTAACTTTATATTTTGTCCTGAACGTGTCACCTGATGCGAAGATAAATCCATTGCTAAATCGCCGACGGTTAAGGTTGTTTTAAATCCTGAGCCTTTGGTACGGCGAATAACAGCTTGGATCCGGGCTTCTAATAACTCTAAGTCAAAAGGTTTAACAATGTAGTCGTCGGCGCCTGTTTTTAATCCTGTGAGCATGTCTTGGTTTGTATCACGGGCTGTGAGCATTATGATAGGTGTATCATTGCCTAATGCCCGTAGTTCTTTGCACACACTTATGCCATCCATCCCTGGCAGCATAATATCTAAAATAATGCAGTCGTATCGATTATCTTGTGCTAATTGAAAGCCTAAACTGCCTGTGGGTGCGTAATCAAGATCATATTCTGCATCATCAAATTCAGCTTCTTCAAATTTTGCACCTTCAAAGTAGTCAAAAACAACTTCTGCGACTGCTTTACTATCTTCAACTAATAATACTTTCACCTGAACCTCTACTTTGCTAAACACCTTAAAAGTAGGCGTTTCCGTGTTTGTTGCGTTATATCACATAGAGTGTTTAACTGAGGTTTTAGTTCAGTAAAATCTTGATGTTTTAGTGCTAAATAGAACTTTTTATCAGAATTAAGTAAGTTTTCTAATTTGGCTTTATCATTGAGTAATTGTGCTTGGCCCTTTGAGTAAAACTGTGCTGAAAATGGTCTTTTTTGCCAATAAAATAACGCTGAATTTTGGTATCGTATTAGGTTGTCACCTAATAGCGCTGATTCTGCTGTTTTACTGGTGTAACTATTTGAAAAAGAGAATAAAGCAATCGCAACAATGACTAAAGAGAGCCAAGCTGAAATCAACATTTTTTTACCAAGTTTAATATTGTTGGCGCATAAGATTGCCATAGCCGCAAAACCTGGTAGCACATAGGCTGCTAATATATTTCCAGCTAAGGTGAAAAGCAGCATAGGTGAAATCATCCAAACAAATAAATAACTGTTAATAGAGGACTGATCTGCAGAGGTTTCTTTTTTAGAAAATAACCATAGATATGCTTTATGTATTAAAATAAATGACCAAGGAAAAGCCATCGCCAGCCAAAATAGCCATATCGTGCCTTTAGCTTCTTTGTGTGCACTGCCGTATAAATCGCCTTGCCATCCTGATACTAAAAATCGTTGAATATGCTCTCCCCATAAAAAATACTCTAAAAAACCTGGCGTTTTTATTTCGGCTAAAATATACCAAGGTAAAGAGAAGGCTAAAAATAAAGAGAGTCCAGTAATCCAAGGTAGTGCTTTTAACGCTTGTATAAAACACTTTTGCCAGATACTCCAAATTACTAAAGGAATACCTACAATAACAATCGCCACAGGGCCTTTTGCTAACATGCCTATTGCTAAGGCAATAAAAAATAAGTTACCGTAAAATGCTTTTTCACCATATTTAAATGCTTGCCAATAACTACTCATAGCTAAGGTGATTGAAAGCGTTAATACTGCATCTGTCATAACCATACCTGTGGCTATAACAAAGCCTATACTGCTTATTAATACCAAACATGCCGCTATGGCTTTTTCTTTACCTAACGTTTTTTTTGTAAGCTGAAAAACTAAAGCAAGAGTCAGTAAACCACATACAAAATGCGGTAACCTGGCACTAAACTCTGAAACGCCAAATACGGTAAAACTGATTGCGCTTAGCCATGCATATAGCGGAGGCTTACCCCAAAATGGAATGTTGTAGTCAAATTGTGGGGTGATCCAGTCTCGCGTTTCAAGCATGATACGGGCAATTTCACCATATCTGGCTTCAGTTGTATCATATAAGGGGTATGCGCCTAAAGAAGCGAGTCTAAAAAGTATAAAGGCTGCAATTAAGATGATGGCAGACTTTGCAAATAAACTTAAGGATTTATCCATGTTCAGCCTCCTTATGTTTTGCTTTTGAACTATGGCTATCCATTACCAAGTAAACCGGCCGGCCTTTCGATTCTACAAAAATACGTCCTACGTACTCTCCTAATACACCAATAGCAATAAGTTGTACGCCACCAAGCCATAACTGCACGATCATCATTGAAGGGTAGCCAGCAACGGGGTCGCCTAAAATTAGAGTTTTAAACATGACTAATACACTATATAAAAATGCTCCAACAGAAATAGTAGCCCCTAACCAAGTGGCGATTTTTAGTGGTTTAACACTAAATGACGTAATGCCAGATAACCCGAGCTTAACTAATTGAAAAAATGACCATTTGGTTTCACCTGCAACACGTTCAGGGCGTTCAAACTCAAGATTAGTTTGTTTAAAGCCAGGCCAAGCCATAATGCCTTTCATATATCGGTTACGTTCAGGTAGTTGTTTGATATGCTCAATAACACGGCGACTTAATAATCTGAAATCACCGACATCTTTTTCAATGGGCACATCTGATAATGCTGCTAGTAAGCGATAATAAATATGTGCTGATGCTGTTTTAAAACGAGACTCGCCTAAACGCTCACTGCGTTTCATATTGACCACATCAAAACCTTCGCGCCATTTTAATAGCATTTGAGGGATAAGTGTTGGAGGGTCTTGTAAATCGGCATCAAGTAAAATGACTGACTCACCTTTAACTAAATCTAGCCCTGCCGTCATGGCGGCTTCTTTGCCAAAATTTCGACTTAAATTAATGCGTTCTATATCAACAATATCAGATTTTAATGACTCAAGAAGTGACCAACTATCATCAGTGCTGCCATCATTTACATACAGTAGCTCTATATTCTCATTAGGCAGACTGGCAGCGACTTTACATACTTCATGATGAAAGGTTGTCAGCATTTCAGATTCATTATAAACAGGGACTAAAATACTTAATGTGATGTTTTTAATATGACTTCTTTTTTGAAATAACTGTTTAGGTGCACTAATTAATTGCATTGTCATTCTCATGTATTAATTCAATATGGCTAAGATACACAAGGCAAGGTCTACAAAATGTCACAAATATAATGACATTTTGTAGACACATCTCAGAGCATACTTCTTTCTATTAAAATGGAGGTAAAGTATGTTTGAGTTTTTACGTTTTGCAGCGGTAGGAATAATGGGTTTTATTGCTGATATCAGTAGTTTTTATATTTTGCTGAATATATTTGAGTTTGGGGTATTTGATGCCAGAGCAATCGCTTTTATTATTGCTGTAATGGTTACTTGGCTAGGTAATAGGTTAGTAACCTTCAAAAATATCAAGAAAGAAAAAAAAACGATACAACTGTTAAAATATGTCATGGTTGCATTGAGTGCAGGAGCGATTAACTTATTTATTTTTAATAGTATGATTTTATGGGGAATAAAAACTGAAATCGCTTTTGTATCAGGGGTATTAACAGGCATGTTCGTTAATTATTTAGGTGTGAAATTTGGCGTTTTTAAATCACCGGTATAAGACATTATAATTTTTTTGATCTTATCTTTATTATTTATAATCACTTGGTTGATTGCAGCTACTTGTTTTTGTGATACGGTTTTACGACTAAATAATAAAGAGACTTGATTTTCATATACGCTACTTGGATGTAGCTGTATGTTTTTTATTTTGTGTTGGGATAAATAATATAAACCTGCAATTTCATCTTCTATAGAAAAGGCAACTCGGCCATGTTTTATCATTCCCATTCTTTGCTCTATGGAAGCTGCATATACTAATGGCCAAGAATGAGTTGTTTTTAATGATTTATCGTAAACAGGACCAAAGTAACTCCCCGGATTAATTGCACCAACTAAATTATCAGACAGTAGTGCCATTAAATTATTATATTCTAACGATTTGTTTTGAGGTGGGATCCAGAATATGCGTACATTTTCTTGTCGGTATGGTTGTGAAAATATACCAATCAAGGCCCTTTCTTTTGTAAAACTTGCTGCATATAAAACATCAATATTGCCTTTTTCTAGTTCTGTTAAACCACGTATACTTGAGGGCATTTTGATATATTGGGGGCAAATATTCAGTTCATGAAAAAGTGTTTCAACAATTTCAACATCAATACCTTTTAGGGTGTCATTGCTTTCAAAATAATACGGAGGCCAAGATGTACCAACTCCTATTGAGAGTGTTTGATCGCAAGCCTTTGAAATGGCTAAAAGTGGCATGAGGCTTAAAACCAAGAGTGGTAATAAATGTACTGGATACAAATAATGACCTCTTAATTTAAAACTGATTAATGTTAAACAATAGCAAATAAAAGCTGAATATGAATACATAAAGGCTTAAAATAGCCTAATTAAGACTGATACTTTTCAGTTTGTTGTTATAGGAATAAATAAATGGCTAGTAAGATCACCTACAAATATAAAAATGTCGCAAAAGAAATTAGTTTTGCATATGACAAATTTCATAATATGCATGAAGCAGTTGCTGCTGAAGAAGGTGTCGACTTAACAAATTATTTGAAAATGGTGCAAGCGATTGAAATGACATCAAAAGGTTCATCAGCAGTGAGAAATTACCGCGATGCCGAGTTTATTAAAATGGGTTTTAGTGATCTGTATTTCATCAAAGGTGATCCAAAAGCGGAATAGCCCATAAAAAGGGGTCGGAGTGAATTAATTGTTTTTTACAACAAATTAAAATATTTTGACCTTTCAATTAAGTACAATTAACGCTCATCACCCAATCTCTTTGTAAGACATCTCTCAAATTAATATTAGTTAGTTCCCTTTTACCTACCTAATTAATCTATTTAACAATTGTTATGCTACTAAATTAATTGAACTTTTTACTCTAGAACGAATTGTTACATTCTAATAACGACAATATAGGTACTTTTTAAATTTATGGTCTATTCTAAACTGTAGTTAATTAATATGATTTTCAAGGAAGAAGTCAATGGAAAGTAATCAACAGGACATTTTTTTAGAACAACCAAAGTCCTCATCAGAAAAAATTACGCAATATCAAGCCTGCTTAGATGAGTTTTCATCATTAGATTACGATGATCCTTATTTACAAGAAATAAGATTAGAAATGTCAATAATGCTTAAAAGAGGGGCTGTTGGATAATTATTCAAACCGCTCTTTTGCATTTCATATTATTCGTATGTGCATAAATATGCCGTATCGATTTTTACTTCTACTTTGAACTCTTGATTTGTTAAAACAGTAAAAGACTCGCCTGCTTTAAAAGTTTTTTGTTGTTTTTCACCAGGTAAAGTAACAACTAATTGGCCACTAACTACAGTCATTACTTCTTTTTTAGATGTCGTAAAAATATATTCTCCAGGCGCCATCACTCCTACTGTAGAACTTAACTTTTCACCTTTAAAAGCGATTGATTTAACTTTCCCTTCAAAATACTCATTTACTTCAAACATACTCATTCCCAAGTTTATTTTTTATTTAAATAGGTCACGAAGACTAAGTGAAATGCTTTAAAGGATAAAGTGAATAATTTTAAATTAGAGTCTGAAATATTGAGATATTTGTTCAATTAAAATTTAATTCACTCCGACCCCTTTTTCAGCTTTACGAAACAGGGACATTCTGCGAGTATAAATTGTGAACATTACAAACATGAATATACAAATGAACTTAAGAGTTAACCTCATTAATTTTTAGTACAAAGGATAAGTATCATGTCAACAGAACAACCACCATATGCCCAATTTCCGGGCTCAGTAATAGCCCAACCTCCTTGTAGAATGATAAATGCCAATATGTATGGTTTTTTCATTAAGGGTGATTTAAATAAAATTCAAACCTATCTAGATGAAACCGTAGGTCTAGTTCCAGGGTATACTTTTAAAGCGATTAGTAAATATTGCATGCTTACATTTACTGATATTGAAAATATAAAACCAACCACTGAACCCTGGGCGAGCCAAGGCTATTTTCAAGAAACGGATGTTATTATTTGGTTGCCAGTAGCAAAAATGCAAGGAGATAAAGTCAGCCATATCTATTGGTATCCGGCATTTATTTGTGTCAACAATGTTTATGCTTTAATAAATGGCCGCGAAACATGGGGGTTTAATAAATACTTGTGTGATTACAAAATGCCAGATATTGGTGGAAGTCCAGATTTTTTCTCTATGACAGTGGATGCATTTAAAACATTTTCACCCGATACAAAAATGTCACCTTGCGAGCTATTTAATGTAAAAATGGTCGCACAAGATACTGAAAGTCCAATCGAAAATTTTGTTGATTTAATAGAAGAAGGTATGTCGTTATTAGAAAATGAAATCGATTTTTTTGATTTAGATTTTTCAGTTTATAAACAATTATTAAGCGGTTTTATTAACCCTAAAATTGATCAACTGTTATTTAAACAACTGCCTGATGGTTCTGCTACAAATGCGGTATATCAAGATGTATTGCACTCCCCTTCTGTGATTCAAAAGTTTCATACGGGCAAACTCTATTTTCATGAATTTGAATTTACATTAAACCAAGTTGATATGTTTCCATTGTCTGACATGTTTGGTATCGAAGTGGGTAGCCAAAGGCCTTTATTACCTTTTAATATTCTATTCGATTTTAACCAAGAAGCGGCGATGAGCCTTTAAATAGTAAAGGATTATAAAATGACACAAGAAAAAATAGCGATTTTAGGCGGTGGTGTAGCAGCCATGACAGCTGCATTTTATTTAACGGAACAAGAAAATTGGCAAGATAAATATGATATTACTGTTTATCAAATGGGTTGGCGTATAGGTGGCAAAGGCGCAAGTGGTCGTAATGTTGATTATGCGCAAAGGATTGAAGAGCATGGCTTACATATATGGTTTGGTTTTTATGATAATGCATTTAGTACTATTCAAAAGGCCTATGAATCATTAAATCGCCCAGATGGCGCACCACTTCAAACTTGGCAAGATGCGTTTAAACAACATAGTTCAATTGTGCTGCAAGAATATATTGAAGATAAATGGCAAACTTGGCCAATAGAATTTCCCACTAATGATTTAGTGCCAGGTCAAGTTGATGATGAGCTTGATATTTGGGATTTATTTCGCACCGCTTATATGTGGATCAAACATTTTGTATCTGAGCTTAGAAATGAAGCCGCAGAGCATAAACTATCAGAAAAAGATGATGACGATGATGATTCTTGGCTAGAAAGGATGGCTAACTTTATATCGGTAGAAAGCCAAGAACTTGTGGAAGATGTTAAAGATTCACTTGAGCACTTAGAGACTTTTTTAAAGCAGTTACCCACAAAATTACAAGATAGAAATTCAGATGATCATAATGCAATTAAATTTCTATTAAAAAGATTAAGACGTTGGATCATCTCTGAGTTTTATGAACTTCTAGATGAAAACGATAAAATCAGACGTTTATTTATATCTGCTGATTTAGGGTTAACAATATTGATTGGCATGATTGAAGACGATGTTTTTGAACATGGTTTTAATGTCATCAATAATTCGGATTACAAGCAATGGTTACGTGAACACGGCGCTAATGAAAAATATACCGTAAATTCAGCACCCGTAAGGGGATTTTACGATTTAGTTTTTGCATATGAAGAAGGCAACTTTGATAAACCAAATATTGAAGCGGGCACTATTATTCGCTGCATGATGCGTATCGCACTGAATTATAAAGGTGCCATTATGTGGAAAATGCAAGCGGGAATGGGAGATACCATTTTTACGCCATTTTATCAGGCGTTGCAAGATAGAGGTGTTAAGTTTGAGTACTTTAATAAAGTAGAAAGCATCACTGCTCAGGGTGATAGTATTGACTCAATGTTAATCACCCAACAAGTGTCATTAAAAGAGGGGGTTACTGATTATAATCCATTAGTTAACGTGCCAGTTAAAGGCTACGAGTTAGAATTAGCATGTTGGCCTGATAGGCCTAACTACAATCAAATTAATGATGAACAAGCTGCATTATTACAGCAACATAATATTAATTTAGAGTCGTTTTGGACTAACTGGCCAGATGTATACCAAACGCATTTTGGTAAAGCTTTACCGCAAAAAACACTACAAAAAGGCATTGACTTCGATAAGGTTATTTTTGGTATTTCAGTGGGTTCATTGCCCTATATTTGTTCAGACTTATTAGATAAAAGCCCCGGTTTAAAAACTATGAGCGATAAAGTAAAAACAGTCGTTACTCAGGCTTATCAGGTATGGGGGGATAAATCATTAAACGAATTAGGTTGGAAATACACGCCAGATAATGGTGAAGAGCCAGTTTTGAGTGGTTTTGTTGAACCTTTTGATACTTGGGCTTCAATGGATCAGTTACTTGATAAAGAAACTTGGCCAGCGTCACTTGAGCCAAAAAATGTCGCCTATTTCTGTAGCGTGATGCCAATGAATAGTTTCCCCCCTAAAACTGAACATGGGTTTCCTGTTCAATGTAAGTTGGAAGTGAAAAACAATGCAATTAACAACTTAAAAAATTCAATTTATAACCTTTGGACTGAAGTCGCACAGCCAGGTGAGTTTGATTGGTCAATATTAATCGACCCTGATAATCAAGTTGGTGAGGAAAGATTTAACAGTCAGTTTTGGCGAGCTAATATTGACCCATCAGAGCATTATGTGATGTCTGTTGTTGATAGTAGTCAATATAGGCTAGAGACAGATCAAACAGGGTTTGATAATTTTTATATAACCGGTGATTGGATCCAAACAGGCTTAAATGCTGGATGTGTTGAAGCTGCAACTATGGCCGGTATGCAGACTTCACGATCTATTTGTGGATATCCTGAACATATCGCTGGCGAAAAAGACTTTTAAGTCTATATTTATTGTGTAGGGCTTTAAAGCCTTATACATTAGCTATATAGGCATCTTAAGTGATTTAAGATGAAATAATATTGTGGCTGTAAACTCAGCCATTTTTATTTAACGAGGGATCCCGTGAAAAAAACTTCTCTTTTAATTTTGTCCTCATCTTTATTACTCCCCCAAGCCTTGGCTGATGAAAATACTGAACAAATAGAGGTTATTGAGGTTCAGGCACAAAAAAGACCTCAAAATATTAATGATGTTGCCATCTCAGTTACCGTAATTGACGGTAAATCATTAGCTGATCAAAATATAAAAGATACCACCGCTTTGTCTGGCCAAGCTGCCAATTTTAAAATAACCCAAAATGCAGCTGAAGGTACGCCTCCTGCTATCAATATTCGTGGTGTTGGCAGTATGGATTATAATACTTCAACAACTTCTCCAGTGGGCGTTTATGTTGATAATATTGCAGGCGGTTCTGCTAACTCTCAATTAGTTAATTTATATGATATTGACTCTATTGAAATCCTTAAAGGTCCTCAGGGCACTTTATTTGGTCGTAATACAACCGGTGGTGCGGTATTAATTAATACAAAACGACCAGAAAGTGAGTTTGGTGGTTATTTATCATTAGGTTTTGCACAACGAGATCACATAAAGTTTGAAGGTGCGGTTAATTTACCGCTTAACGATAATATCTTTACACGTTTAGCTGTTAATCATCAGGAATATGACTATGCAATTACCAATTTATTTGATGGTGCACCTGAAGCTAAAATGGAACAAACTCATGGCAGACTTTCTGTTTTAGCTAACTTTGACAAATTAGAAATATTTGGCAAAGTACATGTCGAAAAATGGGATGGCACTGTGCAGCCTGTTGGCAATATAGGCGTTTATAAACAATTAGGGCCTAATCCAATTTTATGTACTCCTAGTGAGGCGGGTTCATCACAATGTACAGATTCATTTGGCTTTAATGATGGCTCTAATGATTTTTATGATGTATCTGTCAATAACAATATAAATAACAATAGCCCCCATAAAACAGATAGTTGGGGAGCTGATGTTAACCTTAATTATCAATTAACAGATAATAGCTATTTGGTGAGTATCAGTAGTTTTAATACATTAGATAGGATTCATTTTTTTAATAGTGATGGTAGCCCAGCTTCTTTAGTTGAAGGCGGTCAAAATGTATATACCGATGTGTATTCTCAAGAATTACGCTATCACTTAGAGCTAGATCAAGCGTATCTTATTGTTGGTGGGTTTTATTTAGATGAGTCATTAACCCAAGATAATTTTTTAGACTTATTTAGAGGTTGGCGTGCTGTTGAACCTCTTTTTAGTAATGCTGCTACCTTCTTTTATGATAATGAAATTGATACCGAAGTTTCAGCTGTTTTTGCCCATATTGATTATGATTTTAATGATCAGACAACGCTTTCTACAGGGCTTAGATACACCGAAGAGAGTATAGATTATCGTGCCGTAGGTACCATCAATGTGCCATTATCTTTAGATGATCAAACGGGATTGACAGTCCCTGGCTGGGATGAACCCGGAAAAATAAAAGATGACAATGTGTCAGGTAAAATATCCATTAACCACAAGTTTAATTCAAATCTGACTGCATTTTTGAGCTATTCACGTGGCTATAAAAGTGGTGGATATAATGGTGCTATTATTACTTCTCAAGAAGAAGCTCAGCGTAATGATTACGGCGCTGAAACATTAGATGCCATTGAGCTAGGGAGTAGAATTCACTGGGATGATGATAATGCTTATTTATATTTAGCTGTGTTTAATTATGATTACCAAGATCAGCAAGTTTTTATGAACCAAGCAGCGATAGCACCTAATGCACCTCCAATCCAATTATTAGATAATGTAGGTGAGTCGCACTTATATGGCGCTGAAGCTGAGTTAAAGTGGCAATTAACGTCACAATTAAATATTCAACTAGGTGTGGGTTATTTACCCGAAGCAAATCTTAAAGAATTTGTTAATGCTAAAGCTGAAACTATCAATGACAATAGATTACCATTTACTTCTAAGTGGAATGTGAATGGTTTTATAGACTATGTATTACCTGTAAATGAGGGGGAAGTTGTTTTTCAATTGAACTTTGATCATCAATCTGACTTTTACTTTGATCAAAACCAAAGTGATTATGCGGCCCAGGACGACTATACCTTATTTAATGCACGTATCGCTTATGAAATGGATGATTGGAGTTTGGCTGCATGGGGAAAGAATATTACAAATGAAGAATATAGTAATTTAAAATTTGATTTGGTTGGTTTGTTAGGCATGTTACAAGACTTTAAAGGTGAATCTCGTCAATTAGGTATAGATATTAGTTATTCTTTTTAATTGTTTTTATTGAGTTTTTAATACATTAGCTTGTATATTACATGTTGTTAGCAACTATTTCTTATGGAACTTAAGTTTTTGGGTAAATTATTTAATGTTTTAGCGCTTATTTTTTGTTATATCCATATTTTTGCAAATTTTGCACTTGCAAGCGAGCGCCTGCTACCTACTTTCTCACTCAGTGAGATATCAAATAAAGATATCAGTCAGAAGGTGTCTTATTATCAATTAGCAGATGAGGGGTTGCCTTCTTCTGAATCTGAAATACCACTTTGGTTAGCATCACTTAAAAAGCATGGCACTACAAATATTTTTGGTGATAAATATATTGCTGTTTTTTCAATTGAAAACAATACAAAATTAACAAACTGGTTTGTTTATCCTTATGGTTCTGTTGTAGAAAATATTGAAATTCACTCATATATCAACTTATCTCATAGAAAAGATACAACAGGCTATAACCATAATAATAATTTAAATTTTCATTATGGAAATAAAATTTTATTTGAACCAAATAGTAAAACCACTGTTATTGTTTTATTTGAAAGTCACTTTTTCTTTGCACCAATAAAACTCATTATCTCTCCTGAAGTACAAGCAAAACCATCAATGGAACTAGAAAATATTATTTTATTATTATGCTTAGGTGTTGCCCTCGCTCTTAGCATATATAACTTATTTATTTTTATTGGCAGCAGTGAGCGCATGTATTTGTTTTATGCACTTGCGACTTTTTGTTATATGTGGGGCTGGGTTCATGTCTTTGGTGTATTGGAGTTAATAACACAAAATCAATACCCAGGTTTATTGATGCCGCCATTTTTGATAGGCGCGCTTTGTACAGCTTACTTTGCAATAGATTTTTTAAATTTAAAGGGCAATTACCCTAAGCTCACGATTACTTTATACGGCATCGCTCTTTTTGCTTTAATCGCAACACCTTTTGCATTTTTCAATCCTGGTTTAGGTTTATTACTAGCCTCTGTGGGAACTGGATTAATTTTAACTATTGGATTAATCGCAGGCATTATTTGCTGGAAAAATGGTTATGGACCTGCTAAATACTTTGTTTTGGCATTTTTAGCTATGGTTATCCCTAATATGGTTGGCAACATGATCAACTTAGGTTTATTGCCTGGTATTAATGTAAATATTTACTTATTAGGATTAATGGGCAATACCGTAGATAGTTTATTACTGGCATTTGCATTAGCTGAAAAAGTAAAAATGACTAATACTGAAAATGTAGATTTAACTCAAAACTTAGAGAAAAAAGTATTACAACGTACAAATGAATTAAAAAAAGCGACAGAAAAAGCTGAGAAAGCAACAAATGCAAAATCAGATTTTTTAGCTAAAATGAGTCATGAAATTAGAACACCTATGAACGCTGTGATTGGTCTAAGCAGACTGACTTTAAAAACCTCTTTAGATACAAAACAAAAAGATTATGTTGATAAGATATTAGACTCAGGCGAATCATTATTAGGTTTAATAAATGATATTTTAGACTTTTCTAAAATTGAAGCCGGAAAACTTACAATAGAAAGTAAGCCCTTTGAAATACACAAACTAGTAAGACGTTCTGTTAATCTTAGTGCCATAAATGCGCACGGAAAAGGTTTGGAGTTAATTACAGATATTGATCCTAATATTCCTTCAGTCATGATTGGTGACCCTTTGAGGTTGCAGCAAATTATCGTTAACTTAGTAAACAATGCTGTGAAATTTACACAAACAGGTGCGGTTTGCATCAAGATGGAGCTTAAATATGAGTATGATTCTAAAATAACTTTATTATGCTCTGTGATAGATACCGGTATTGGCATGGACCAAGAACAACAAAGCCGAATGTTTAAAACCTTTTCTCAAGCTGATGAGTCAATAACTCGAAAATATGGCGGCACTGGCTTAGGCTTAGCTATATGTAAACAGCTCTGTGAGTTAATGGGGGGAGAAATTGGGCTTCAAAGCGAGTTAGGAGACGGTTCAACCTTTTATTTTTCGGTAGAAGTTCAAAAATGTGAGCAAAAGTCAGTAATTCAAACAATAGATAAAGCCACAGTTGCAAAACTCAAAGTATTAGTTGTTGATGATATGAGTTTAGCGCGCGCAGTGCTTATTGAGATGCTAGCTAAATTAGGGATAAAAGCTGATCAAGCTGATAATGGGTTAAATGCAATCGCATTGATAAAAGAGAAAATACAATCAAATAATCCATATGATTTAGTATTCATGGATTGGAGAATGCCTCAAATGGACGGTATCGAAACTTCACGATTAATTCATGAAAATTGCGAAGGTAAATTACCCCATATTTTAATGGTATCAGCTTATGATAAAGAAGAAGTCAGTGAACAGTTGGATGGCACAGTTATTAAGCAGTTTATTGAGAAGCCGATTAACCAATCTGCATTAGTTGATGCGATTACCAATGCGATGGTTTCAGATGAAGTGGAGTATATTGATAATACGCAAGAAACTGAATTTATTCCTAATTTTTCTTCATCGCATATTCTATTAGTTGAAGATAATGCGATAAATCGTCAAGTTGCATTAGGGTTTTTAAGTGATACTAAAGTGAAAGTTGATATTGCTGAAAATGGACGTATTGCATTAGAGAAACTTGCTTTATGTGAGTATGATTTAGTATTAATGGATATTCAAATGCCCGAAATGGATGGATTTACAGCCATGAGGGAAATTAAAAAGAACCCTCGACTTTCCGATTTGCCTGTAATAGCAATGACTGCACACGCAATGCCCGCTGATGTGGTTAGAAGTAAAGAAGCGGGCATGTTATCTCACATAAGCAAGCCCATAGAGCCCGACAACTTATTCAAAACCTTAGCTAACTATTTAAATGTTGTAGAGGAACTGATACCAGATCCTGTGTCTTTTGTAGATGAGAACTTATCTATAAGTCAAAATTTAGTATTAAACAAATTAAATTTAATCGATTCTATAGATTTAAACCAAGCACTTAATAATATGAATGGACGAATTGAACTGTATTTAAGTTTAATTAAAGACTTTATTAAAGATCAGCAAGGCGCTCCGGAACAACTAGATAACCTTTTTAATGATAAAAAATTAAATGAAATATATTTAATTGTACATTCATTAAAATCAAACTCAGCATATTTAGGTGCTTATGATTTATCTAAGGCCTGTGAGAAGCTTGAAACAGCGCTAGGTGAAGGTAAGTGGGATTGTGACAATTTAGCTGTAGTGAAGTATCAGCTGTCTAGGTTACTGAGCGAATTATCTGACGCATTTGATGAGCAAGCTGAACAACACCGTATTTTTTCAGTTGATAAATTAGAACAAGAGTTAGAGAAAATTCTAATTCTATTACGTGCCTCCGACTTTTCAGTGGAAGAGCCTTTATCCCATTTAAAAGTATTATGCAAAAACACACCATATGAGAGCATTATTATCAATGTCATTAAAAATGTTGATGATATTGAATTTGAAAATGCGACTGAAATGGTAATTGAATTAATTGCAGAGCTTGATGTGGTGTTTAATGAATAGGCAACAAAAAGTACTGATCATAGATGATGAAAAAACCAATCTTAAGATTTTAAGCAGCATACTTAAAGATGAAGTGGAAGTGATTCTCGCAAAAGACGGTGAAACTGGATTATTAAAGGCAAAAGAATCTAAGCCTGATCTTATTTTATTAGATGTGGTGATGCCTATATTAAATGGTTTTGAAGTAATTGAAAAACTGAAAAATGAAGAGACCACTAGCAATATTCCAGTGATTTTTGTAACAGGCCAATTAGATGTTCAGCAAGAAGAGAAAGGGCTTGAATTAGGCGCGTGTGATTATATTCAAAAACCATTTCATGTCGAAATATTGAAAGCCAGGGTCAGATTGCACTTACGTATGGCAAAGCAAAGGGATTTATTAGAAAAACTAGCAAATATAGATCCCTTAACCTCTGTTGCCAATAGGCGACTATATGATCAAACTTTTACTTCATTATGGAATAAGGCAATCAAGCAACAAAGCGTTTTTTCTCTAGTTGTAATAGATATCGACGATTTTAAAAAATATAATGATTTTTTTGGTCATGCGGCAGGCGATCGCGCATTAGAAAAAGTAGCAACAGCTATCGCAGACAATTTGTCAAATCAAGGTGATTTTATAGCGCGCTATGGCGGTGAAGAATTTGTTGCTTTATTACCAAATACATCATCGATAGATGCTAAAAAAACGATGGAAGATTGTTTAGAAGCAGTTGAAAAATTAAAAATATATCATGACCCCTCAACGGAACACGAGTTTTTAACGATTAGTTTAGGTGGGGTAAGTTATTTACCAATTATTGAAAGTTGCCAAGATACCTTATTTAAAATTGCTGACGACATGCTTTTTGAAGCAAAGACGAATGGTAAAAACCAGGTTATTTGGCAAGATTGTGTAAAGGGAAGTTAATTCATGGAATTGGAAGAGACTCAACCGACCATTTTATTAGTGGATGATGAAAAGGCAAATTTAAAAGTTTTAAGTGAACTTTTAAAAAATGATGCGCATATTTGTTTGGCTATTAGCGGCCAACAAGCTATAGATAAAAGTATTTGTTTAAAACCGGATCTTATTTTACTTGATGTTATGATGCCAGAAATGGATGGTTTTGAAACAATTAAAAAATTAAAATTAATCAATGAAACATCAGAGATCCCTGTTATTTTTATAACGGGTTTAAGTTCGTCCGAAAATGAAAAGCGAGGCTTAACATTAGGTGCTGTAGATTATATTTATAAACCTTTTAATTCTGAGGTTGTTAAAGCGCGAGTCGCAACGCAATTAAAAATTATTAGACAAAGAAAAGAGTTACAACAACTCTCACAAGAATTAGCGCATGCGAGTGAAATTAAAAGTCGATTTTTGGCTAATATGAGTCATGAGATCAGAACCCCTTTGACTGCAGTAATAGGCTATGCTGAATCAATTTTAGCAGGAGAAATTGATGCACAAGAGCAATATAATGCAATTTCAATCATTAATAATAGTGGTCAGCATTTATTATCGCTTTTAAATGATATTTTGGATATTTCAAAAGTTGAAGCAGACAAGCTAGATGTTGAGCTTTTACCAACTAAGTTATTTAATTTAATTGAAGAAGTTAGGTTACTGGTTGGAGATAAAGCTTTACAAAAAGGAATTCAATTTAATATCGATTATCAATTTCCTTTACCTACAAAATTAATTACAGATCCTACAAGGTTAAAGCAGATTTTAATAAATTTGCTTAATAATGCAATTAAATTTACTGAGCAAGGTTTTGTTCGCATAGTGATATCTCATACCCCTTCCCTATTACAGTTTAAAATTGAAGATTCAGGTATCGGAATTAATAACCAAGACTTAGAAAAGTTATTTAAAGCATTTTCACAAGTTAATCATTCAGCCAAAAATAGCTTTGGTGGTACTGGGTTAGGTCTAAATATTTCTAAATATTTATCTGAAAAACTTGGTGGAAATATCAAAGTTTTTAGTAAAGAAGGAAAAGGAAGTTGTTTTACTGTAACAATCGCGCTGAATGAAGCTGATGATTGTACTTGGATAAATACATTACAAGACATTGAAAGTGTACTTTCAATGTCTTGTAGTGGTGTTAAACCTGAAAATAAACTAATCGGAAAGGTTTTATTAGCTGAAGATGATAAAGGTCTTAGGAAGTTGTTCACGCTCATATTAACTAAATTAGGTTTAACCGTGACAACAGTTGAAGATGGTAAAAAGCTAGTTGATGCCGCACTTGTGAATGAATTTGATCTTATTTTGAGTGATATACATATGCCAAATATGGGCGGGATTGAAGCAATGAATTTAGTAAAAGCGACCGGTTGTGAAACGCCCTTTGTCGCACTCACTGCTAATGCGATGACCCATGAAATTGCACATTATTTAGATGTGGGATTTAACGCGTATTTATCAAAACCAATTCAAAGAGAAAAGTTAGTTGAAGTTATAAATCACTACTTAGATTTAAATACAAACATTGATGAAATAGATATACCAGATAAGCATTTATCACAATTAAAAAAAGATTTTTTACATGATTTACCTTGCGATGTTCACAATATAAAAAGTGCATTTTTACAACAAGATTGGCACAAACTGAAGTTTTTTGCTCATAGTCTAAATGGCACTTCCGCGGTTTTTGAGTTTGATGAAATCAATTTGCTGGCTGCAGAACTAGAAAACGGCTTACAAACGGGAGAGTTTCCAACAAATAGTATGCAAATGCAGATTTTAATTGATAGTTTAGCGACAACTTCCTGCAGGCTTATACAAAAGTAACCACCCCCTCTAAAAGAACTTATACTTTGTAAAGGGGGTTTACATTACAGCGTTTTATTTTGTCCAGCTTGTCACAACGACATTTTTATAAATAGATTTACTGTCATCTAACTCAGTATTAAATTCAGCGAGAGTTTCATCTTTTTTACTTTCAAATCCGCAGTAAGTGGTTTCATTTGGCTCTTGCGAATATTTAGTGATGATATGTTCTCTAAAATGGGTCTGATATGCCTCTAAATTATCATAATTCCCATGGAAAACATCTGAAAAATAAACTGAACTATTTAAATCATCTGTTACCATGCAAAAAATCCAATCAGTATTTTGAGTATTTGCAATAGTTGGAAATGAAAGACTAACAATTAAAGTAAGAAGTGGTGCTATTTTTTTCATTATTTTTTCACTCTTATTATTTTTTTATACCATTTCCGTTAATAAAGAGGTCACTTAATTATCGGGATTGGTATTATAATAGCCTGAACTTTAATCAATTGTAAATAAATTGTTTCATAATGGGTTTTGTTGCTTTGGGAAGTCATGAGATAGATTTTTTATAATTCTGAAATGAAAGCAAGACTAATTTTATTAAGTAGTGATCATATATTTATTGTAACTGCTATAAAAAGCCAGTTTGAATACTGGCTTTGGTATGATTATAATTTTATTAGCTGAGTTTTTTTAATGTTATTATTTCACTCTGCTTATTTCACAATAATGGCATTATGATAAATATTTTGTACATCTTCTGCGTTATCTAATAAAGTCATCAACTTATCAAATAATGGCAGATCATCACCTGATATTTCTGTATCGGTCTGTGGAATAAATGTAATTTCATCTACATCAAATTGAATATCTTCAAATGACTCCGTTAAAGCAGTTTTTGCTTTAAAGTATTCTGTATGAGGTACAAATACTGACACTTTACCATCTTCAACTTCAACATCAGTTACATCTACATCAGCCATCATTAAAGCTTCTAAAACAACTTCATCATCATTACCTGAAAATCCAAAAACGGCATGATGGTCAAACATATGTGCTACAGTACCAGGTCCACCAAGTTTAGATTTAGACTTAGTAAATGCATTTCTAACATCTTGAAATGTACGTTTTGGATTATCCGTTAAGCAATCAACTATCACCATTATGCCACCAGGACCAAAACCTTCATAACGTGCTGAAGCGTAATCCTCCCCTGCTCCACCTGTCGATTTTTCTAATGCTTTTTGAATAACATGAGCAGGTACTTGGTCTTTTTTTGCTTTCTCGATAAGTTGTTGCAAACTTAAATTAGCAATAGGATCGGCGCCGCCACTTTTTGCGCATGCATATATAGCTTTTCCATATTTAGAATTAACTTTACTTTTAGCCGCTGCAGTTTTTTCCATTGAAACTTGGCGTACAACAAATGCTCTGCCCATCTTATCACTCTTATTCAATAATCAATTTAATAATATGATTCTAACAATTACTCGAGGTTAGGGCTAGAATATGATTTTAAAATTTGTCGACTATTAACAAATGAAATAAATATAACACTCAATTTAACATAATATAATTAATGCGAATTTATATAAAAGAAAGTAAAACTTTTAAAATCTATAGCTGCCAGATAAAATCCAAAAATCTCCAACACCATCGTTATTCGAGTAGCCAAAACCTGCACTGATTTCAAATTGCGTTGTAAAGTAATATTGTGCTGCTAAGTCGATATAAGTCCCTTTGCGCTCTTTTGTATTATGGCTTGCACCTATAGATAACAAAGCAAAATCTACAGGGTAATATGTAAGAGTGGCTGATTGATACTCTAAAAAATCCTCATCTTCAATTGCTGTTGAATATTCAAATGAGATATTTTGATTATCGTTAAGGGGGAAGAGCTTTCTGGCAGTAAATAAAATGAATTCATTCCATCCTGTACCTTTGCTAAAGCTTGTACTGGCTGAAATCCTTAAATAATCGTCAAGGTAATGACCACCTGTTACTGATAAATATTCAAAGCTATCACCTTTTTCAAAGTTGGTATTAACTTCTATATAAGTATTTTTATTAATATATTGAGTGCGTCCTAAAATACCCACTGTTGTATTGTCTTGATCTAAGTCTATAACAGCTGCATACCATGAAGATACCTTATTTAAATAAGCGGCTTCTGCAAAAGGTCCTTGATTTGAAATTGCGTCATCATAATGCTCTAAGGTGACCCCATAAATATTAATGTCTTGTGCTTGTTTTAGATTTTGTAATGCAATACCTGCATTTAATTGGGTTTGAAAATCAGCCAAGCAATAAGGGGCTAAAAAAATGGATATAAATATAAGTGCAAACTTCACAAGCTGGTCCAATGTACCTGATATGGTGAGTATTGTAGGTGTAAATAGATAAAAAGGAAGCTAAAAAGTGTATAAAAATGTTTAGGCTTAGTAGGAAGCTAAGCCTAAATTTAAGTTGTGAAATATTACAGACTATTTAGTTTCAAACTTTGTTTGTAACCAAGTATCTTCACCGCTAAAAGTCAGAGTTTTAACTTTACCCTTACCTTCAACATTAACCATATTCACTTGTGCAGGCCATAAATCACGTAAAGCACCATGTGACATACGTAAACCTTTTACAGAATCAGGAATGTTAATTTCTTGGTAAACCCAAAAAAATTGTCCATCAAGTTGATGTCCAACAGAGGTTAATGTTAATTTTTTATTGGTTAAAGTTTCAAGCTTAAATTGATTTTCAACATAATCTGCAAATGTATCTTGAGTTTCTTTATCAGAAATTAAATCGGCGTGGTTGTGTCTTCCAGGTGATTTAGTAAATAAATGACTCACCGCATGCTCTGCATCATGTAAATAAAAACGATGCATAACTTCAATATTGCTCGTTCTATCATTAAATAACACGGTAGTGACAGCTGCTTTAAGTTGATGAGCGCTTGCGGCGCTCGTCAACATTAAACAAACTAACCAGAGGAGTAATTTCCTCATTTTTTATCCTCAGTAAGTGGTTTTTCTTTTTTATCTTCGTCTTTTTTTAGCTCAGTTTTGATATCTTGCATGATATCGCGATTAACTTTGCCATCTCTTTTCTTAGATTTGTAAGCTTCAATACGTGAAGGAATAATACGACGAGGGTAATAGTTATTCTCTACATCTATATCTGCTGTTAACCAAGAAGCATCTACACTAATGTCTTTCAGCTCTTTATTTTTATCTGTTACGATAAGTTTTTGAACTTTTTTAGGTGAACGACGCCAAATCTCAGCTGGAATATACTTATCTTCCACCGTACCATCAGTATAAGTGAGCTGTAGTAATATAGGCATTACTAAGCCACCTAAATTTGAAAACTCAAGAACGTAGTAGTTTTTATCTTCTTTTACTGCGCGTTCAAATGTTTTACGTTCCCAAGGTTTTAGTCCTTTTAGGAATTTATTATAAGAATTACGTTCTTTATTTGTTACCGTGAAGCGATCATTATCATCATAAAAGTCAGATACATCTTGGTTTTTATCAACCCAAAGTTCACGACCTTCTGCTTTATTACGTTCAACAAACTGTGATACTGGTTTATTAAGTTCAGTTTCACGTAAACGGCCATAATCAATATCTGGATTTTTAGTATCTAAACGTAATTTGTATACTCGGTCGATTGAAATATCAACATGATCTGTACTGTAGAACCAACCACGCCAGAACCAGTCTAAATCAACACCTGAAGCTTCTTCCATTGTTCTAAAAAAATCTGATGGAGTAGGACGTTTATATTTCCATCTTTGTGCGTATTCTTTAAATGCAAAGTCAAATAACTCACGACCTAAAATAACTTCACGTAAAATATTTAATGCAACAGCTGGCTTTGCATATGCATTACGGCCAAAGTTTAAAATACTGTCAGATTGCGTCATGATAGGTACTTGGCGCTCTGATTTCATATAAGGTACTATGTCTTGTGCTTCAACGCCCCAAGGGATAGTAGGATCCCACTCACGACCTGCAATACCATCTAAAAAGCTATTTAAACCTTCATCCATCCAAGTCCATTGTCTTTCGTCTGAGTTGACGATCATAGGGAAATAGATATGTCCAACTTCATGGATCACCACGCCAATTAAAAAGCGTTTTTCAGCTTGGGTATAAGTACGAGTGCCGTCATCTTGTAATTCAGTTCTAGGGCCATTAAAGGTGATCATTGGATATTCCATGCCACCGACAGGTCCGTTAACTGACTGCGCTACAGGGTATGGGTAATCAAATGAGAATCGCGAGTATACTTCCATTGTATGGACAATAGATTCTGTTGAATACTTCTTCCATAGATCGCCACCATCAACTGGGAAAAATGACATCGCCATAACAAGCGGTTGATCATCGCCGCCTTGTTGGTAGCCTTTAGCATCCCAAATAAATTTACGAGAAGAGGCCCATGCAAAGTCACGCACTTTTTCAGCGTTAAATTTCCATGTTTTAGTTTTTGAAGACCCTTCTTTTTCATTTTCTAAAGCTTCTTCTTCAGTCACTATAAAGACTGGACGTTTTGATGTTTCAGCTTTTTCTAAACGTGAACGTTGTGTTTTTGTTAGTACACTGCTGGCATTTTCTAACTCACCTGTTGCTGATACGATGTGATCTGCAGGTACCGTTAGCTCAACGTCGTAGTTACCAAATTCTAAAGTAAACTCACCGCTACCTAAGAATGCTTTATTAGTCCAAGCCTCATAATCAGTATAAGCGGCTAAACGTGGAAACCATTGCGCTAATAAAAATATGTCATTGCCATCTTTTTCAAAGTGCTCGTAACCTGCACGAGCGCCTACAGCATCTTCTTCAGCTATGTTAAATGCAAAGTCCATTGAGAACTTAGCTGTTTTACCTGGTTTTAATGGTTTTTTAAGATCGATACGCATTAAAGTACCAACAACGGTGGCTTTTAATGCATTACCAGAGTTATCTTTAACCTTAGCGATTTGGTAGCCCATTTCAGTGTCATCTAAAAATTGCTGACGTCGCAATGTATTTAGGCTGATTTTTGCTTTGCCTTTATCTGGACCGGATTGTAATTTTGTTTTAACTGTAGAGGTTAACTCTGCTATTGAATCACTTTTAAATATATTTTGATCTAGTTGTAACCAAAGGTACTTTAAAGTATCAGGAGAATTATTTTTATATGAGATACTTTGATGAGCTGTTAAACGGCGGTTTTCTTCATCTAAAGTTGCTTTTATTTTGTAATCAACTTTTTGTTGCCAGTATTGTGCGCCTGGCTCACCAGCGGCATTTCTATATACATTAGGCGTTGGCAGGGCTTGACCAAGTTGGCGAAACTTATCCTCAAAGTCGCCTTTTGTTTGATTGATTGCCGATGCATTAACACTCATGGTCAATGGCAGCATAATTGCAGCTGCAATTAATGATAATTTAGTGCTCATAACGTTCCTGATATAAGTTTATACTTTTTATGAATCCGCCTATTCTCCAAACTACCACTTAAAAAGCAATTTTTAATCGATAAAAGTCACTTTTTTACGATGAATCATCATCTAATATGTTCAGGTTTTATTCAGTGAAGACCGTTTACTCTAAGGTTAAAAATTAAACGTCGTTTTAGGTGGTGTTATGTATTTTTATATTTTAGAGAAAAATGGGTCATATTCAGCAATAGAGGCGGATGAAAAGTTGTTTTTAGCTTTTGAAAAACAAGGCTTTCATTATATAGATAAAGTCGCAGCTAAAGATAAAGCATCAGCACTAAATCTGGTTGCCAAACCTCACGTAACATATAGATTCATAGCAAGTTTATTGACTTTAGTATCGTTCTTATTTATCACTATCTTATACTTAAATTTGTAAAGGGGGTTTACAAAATAAAAGTGAATATTTTTCATTAGAACATTTTTTTTTAGTTTATTTCCTATTTATCACTATTAATAGTTGAAATTAACCCCTAAATATAATTAAATGCCCCCACTTTTTACAGGGATTTGTATAAGAAATGAAATGAATGATCCAATTCATTTTTATAAAAATAGAAAAGTGGTGTACTTATGGATTTTTATATCCTGAAAAAGAATAACGAATTAACAGCCATTCCCGCAGAAGAAAATAAATGCAAAGAATATTTAAATTCAGGCTATAGCTATGTTAATAAAGTAGCTGCTTGCACAGCAAAATCAGCAGTTAAAAAGCAATTGAGTGAAAAAAATCGTTTAATGCCTATTTCTATTGGTGTAGGCGTTATATTTTTTGTTTTTAGTTTGGTTATCTTTTTTACCTGAATTTTAAAACATATTTAAAAATGAGTTAGTATAAACCTGATTTTTACTAACTCAATAATCCCACATTACATTTCTAATTATCCATATATTTTAATTTAGTATTAAAAAATACCATTTTTATAAATCTAAGTTATTTACATTTTATGATGTAAGTTGCAGATTTTTCATTGTTTTAAATACAATAAATAAAAATAACATGTCTAACAATCGCTTTTATTATTTATCGGCTCACAGTTGTTTTTAAATATATTTAATCCGATTACACCATAACTTGTATAGGTTAGTAAAAAGTTGATCTGTATATCTAAGGTGGGACTAATCGAAATCAATCTTTAGTAAAAACTGAATCAGTAAACGCTACATCGATTATACATCGGAACGATAATCTAACGGTGGGACTAATTGTGTGATTTAAATAGATATAACTAGGTAAGTATGCGTTGATTTTATTGGTATATATATACTTTGGTATTTGGGTAAAATGGACTGTATTCTTGTTTAGGCTTTTAAATATGGTAAATCTGAGAATACGTTACCTTTAGCATCAATTAAATGTAGTATCTTTTGTAGCCGAATATGAGGTTGCTAATTTAAGGGCAAGAGCTTAATAAATAGTGCTGAACCATTAACTTAAATCGAATATTCTGATTTCAGAAAACATTTAAAACAATAATCAGTGAATTTTGGGCTTTAACTTTTGATCTCAACTCAATTTTTTACTAACTTAGAATCTAGAGTATTTATATTCTAGATGACATTTTGTAAACCCCCTTTACAAGCTCATGTTTAGATCAGAGGCCAACTTCTTAGCTTTTTATACCTAACACCATTATTCGTGCTCTGTGAATGGTACAGTACCATATCAGTAAATTGTATTCTGATATTTGGTGAGTGAACAATGTTAGGATATTCAGAAATTTTTCTAGCAACAGTTATATGAGGTTTAAACTCTAAATGATTTAATTGCACTCCTGTACTTATAACAATCTCATTTAATTGTTGTACTAAAACCTGTATGGAGGTAGGCACTTGAACTGGTTTTAAATAGAGTACTTTGGGCTTTTTAAAGAATCCTATTTCGGTGAAAGTTAAATATATATTTTGAGTTTTAATATGATTTAACTTTGCAATTAAATCGTGTTCTATTTCTAAATCAATATTTCCTAAAAAACACAATGTAAGATGAAGGTTATCAGTAAATACAGGGCTAGTTAACTCTGGTAGCGCTTGCTCTCTCCATAAAGTAACTGCATATTTTTCAAAGTCAGGCACTTCGAGAGCTAGAAATAATCTTTTCATTACAAGCAAGCTTTCACAATAAATAATGTCAATTATAGTTTATGTGGAGTATTTTTTGTGGCCAGTTACTGACTTTTCATAATATACTGCTTCAATATCTCCTAGAGGATCTGTGTGCAGATATGTTTTTATATATTTCATTCCTAGTTTGGTCATTATTTTTGTTGAGGCTAAATTGCCTTCTAAAGCGATTGCTGAAATTTTATTAACACTTGCTGCTTGACTAACCGCTAAAGCAATACTTTTTGCAGCCTCTGTTGCATAACCTTTCCCCCAAGTCATTTGTTTAAAACGCCAGCCAAGTTCTAAGTTATCAAATTGTGGTTTATCGCTGAAAAAATCGACTGGTCTGACTAATACCCAACCGATAAATTCGTTTGTATCAAGTACAGATACTTTCCATTGCCCCCAACCTAGATTTTCATTTGTATAGCTTTTCATTCGAGGAATTGAAATATTTAATACATCTTCCATTGAGGTCATTTTGCCACCATTAATATAGCGCATGACTTCTGGGTCTTGGTCTAACTCAAAAAATAACTCTGCATCTTGCTCAGTCATCAATTCAAATTGTAAACGTTCAGAATTAGCTATTTTCATTTTTTCTCTTTGTGATTTGGTTTGTGAAAAATTAAATATACTAAAAAATTTTATGTAGTTCTTTGTTTTTTAATAAATGCCTTTTTTTGATTCAATTTAAGGTGAATTTTCATTTTTAAATTATACTCAAAGTTATCTTCATGAAGAGGAGTTATTATGAGGTTTTCTATGGATGATTATGAGAAGTTACCACCTGGTCAAGAAAGACGGCATTCAGATTGCCCATCAAGTAATTTGTTATGGTGTAAACTCAATGATGCACAAAAGTCAGCAGTAACGGCATTACATGGTTATGGTTATGAACTGATTTTTATTCGCATAGTCGAACACGAAAATCTCGCTATTCTATTACTTGATGATAACCCTGCTACCGTAGATATAGACGGCGAAATTAATACAAGCCCTGATATTGTGGTACGGCAATAATCAGCTCCTGCTTATCCTCAAAGTCGCTTACTTAACTTCAAATCGTTTTTTTTAATAATATCACTTACTTTTCATTGTAAATACACCATCCCAATTGTCAGCAGGTGGTTGAGTAATAAAGTGCTCACATCTTTGCAAATACATATTAGTGACAGGGTCTTTATACAATAACAATACTTGATTAAAAGCCTTAATCGCTTCTTTGAAGTTTCGTTTTTTATATTTCTGTAAACCATCATGAAAATATGCGATTACTTCCATTATATTTGGGAATGTCTCTTCATCATGATGATCTAATACTTCAAATATTTTTACGGGTTTGGTTTGTCCTTTAACAATAACGCAGTCTAACTCTCTGATTCTGTATGTGCCTTTGAGTAATTTTTTTGTATTTTCACTAATGATAATATTGGCACTATCTTGTTTGCAGGCGCTTTCTAATCGAGATGCTAAATTTACGCCATCACCAATCACGGTAAAGTCCATACGTTTTGGAGAGCCGATATTACCTGATATGACTAAGTCACTGTTAATTCCAACACCAATATCGATAGGAGAAAGTTTGTTGCTTTTACGAGTTAAGTTAAATGCTTTAAGACTCAGCATCATTTCAATTGCACTTAATACGGCTTTATCAGCATCGTCACCATGGGCTATTGGTACACCATAAGCGGCCATGATTGCATCACCAATAAACTTGTCTAACATACCTCCATGGGCGACTATGATGTCAACCATGAGCGTAAAATATTCGTTAAGTAAGTTTACAATACCTTGGGCTCCAAGCTCCTCAGAGAGATTGGTGAAGCCTCTAATATCAGAAAATAATACAGTAGCTTGAATACTTTGGCCGCCTAAAATATCACTGCCTTCTTGCATTAATTGTTCTATTAAATGAGCATCAACATATCGAGACATGGTCGATTTAACACGTTTCTCGCTGCTAATATCTTCCATTAATAAAATCGAACCAATATTTTTGTTATCTTTATCTCTGAGTGTTTGCGCCGTAACATTTAAAAATCTTTTATCATTTTCTAAATTTAATTCTATATCAACTAAGTTAGTGCCATTTTCGTCATGTTTTTCTTTATTTATTAAATCAATTATCCATTGGTTTTTATTGCCAAATATTTCAACAGCGTTATGTTTTATAATGTCATCTTCACAAAAATCTAAAATTTTTAAACTCGCTTGATTACAGGTAGTTGCGATTTTATCTTCGTCAAAAGTTAATACGCCATTAGACATACTCTCCAACATACTTTCGTTATAATTCTTTATCTTTTGTACATCATCAAATAAGCTGGCATTTTCTAAACCAATAGAAATTTGAGCTGTAAAAGCTTTTAACCGCGATTCATCTTCTTCATTAAACACCCCATCTTTCTTATTAAGTACTTGTGTAACACCTATCACTTTACCTGTTTTGCTGATCACCGGGATGCATAAAATTGAGCGTGTAAAAAAACCTGTTTGTTTATCAAATGCGGGATTGAAACGTAAATCTGCAT
>Ga0209395_1001324_pt1 | contig 34936 bp, 35 predicted proteins | sample GOMGulsemesocosm_3_FD_184635 | JGI IMG/M metagenome (GOLD analysis project Ga0209395, IMG submission 184635) | Methane-oxidizing microbial communities from mesocosms in the Gulf of Mexico - GOM9D Gulf of Mexico (SPAdes) (version 2) | ecosystem: Environmental > Aquatic > Marine > Cold seeps...
GTGATTGTTTGTAAATCGAGGGCGTCAACCCATTGACCGTTAATAAAACATTTTTGTTTGAAAAGGTTGTTGTCAGTGAGATCCATGCTGTACTCCGAGAGTGGCAACGTTTGAGTGCCTAGCTTGTTCTGTATTAGTAGAAACAAGCAATAGCGTACTTTTAGTTACCGATAATTTATAAATAGCTTAATAATTTCCCATAGCTACTTAGCAGAGTCGAATGCTAAAAATGGATACTGCTATACCTAAAGGGCATGAGCCTTTTGACCTAAGCTAGGAGATAATCCAGTTCAAGATTGAAACGAAGAAAGCGATGTTTCATTAGAAAATCGGCGTTTCAAAGGTTAAATGAGGAGATAACTGATGTTTGATTTATTACTTAAAGGGGCCAGAGTCATTGACCCATCACAAAATATTGATGGTAAGTTTGATATTGCTTTTGCCATGGGAAGAGTGGCGGCATTAATGCCGGAAATTTCACATACTACCGCCAAAGTTGTACATGACGTTAGTGGTCATATTGTTTGTCCTGGCTTAATCGATATGCATTCACATGTTTATTGGGGCGGTACATCGTGTGGCGTAGATGCTGAGCCTATTGCAAGACGCAGTGGCACAACAACTTTTGTTGATGCTGGTAGTGCAGGTGCAGGTAACTTTGTTGGTTTTAGAGAACACGTTATTAAACGTAGTGCGCCTAGAATTTTATCTTTTCTAAATATTGCTTTTCCAGGGATATTTGCTTTTAGTAAAACCGTCATGGTGGGAGAAGCTGCAGATGTTCGTTTAATCGAGCCGCGCGATTGCTTGCGTGTTGCTGAAGAAAACCCTGACTACATAGTAGGTGTTAAAGCCAGAATTGGTGCTCGCTCTGGTGGTTCAATGGGCATTGGTCCATTACATGCGGCTATTGATGTTGCCGACGAATTAGACATTCCGGTGATGGCGCATCTTGATACGCCGCCACCAAGTCGAAAAGAAGTGCTTGAAGCACTACGTCCAGGTGATGTGTTAACCCATTGTTTTCGCGCTTTTCCTAATTCCCCTGTCCGTCGTGACAACACGGTTCGTAAAGAAATTATTGAAGCGCATGAGCGCGGTATTGTCTTTGATATTGGTCATGGTGCTGGCGGTTTTGCCTTTCATACAGCCAAAGCAATGTTAGCTGAAGGTATTTTTCCGGATGTGATCAGTAGTGATGTGCATGCATTATGTGTAGATGGCCCTGCTCATGATGTATTAGCGGTTATGTCAAAATTTATTGCTTTGGGTATGCCGCTAACCGAGGTGATCAAAGCGACCACAATTAATCCGGCGCAAACCATTAAGCGACCTGAGTTAGGCTCTTTAGCCATAGGCGGAATTGGTGATGCGGCCATTTTAGAAATGGTTAATGAACCCTATCAACATCTTGATTGTACCGGGGCTACCTTAAAGACAGACTCTCGACTTGAGTGTAAAGGTACCATTATTGCTGGCCAGCTTTGGTCTAGTCATTTAACCAAGTAGCTATGTAGTTACTCATATTTAGGAGCAAAGCATTGTCAAATATACCAGCAGCGAGCATTGGCGAAAACTGGAAAAATATTGATACCCCAGCATTAGTGGTTGATTTAGATAATCTAGAACATAACTTAACAACAATGGCCGATTACGCCAAGCAACAAAATGTTAGGTTAAGGCCGCACTCTAAATCACATAAATGTCCTGCTATTGCCCACCAGCAAATAGCCTTAGGTGCAGTGGGCGTATGTTGTCAGAAGGTATCAGAGGCAGAAGTCATGGTTAATCATGGCATTTTAGACGTCTTAGTGAGTAATCAAGTGGTTGGCAGGACTAAGCTTGACCGTCTTGCTGCTTTAGCATTACAAGCAAAAGTCATGGTTTGTGTTGATGACTTAAGCAATATTCAAGAGATGAATGAGGCGGCTAAATCCTTTAATGCCACGATTAATGTCTTAGTCGAAGTTAATGTTGGCTCTGGTCGTTGTGGTGTATTACCTCAAGAGCCAGTGTTAGCGTTAGCTGAAGCTATTATGTTGTGTGAAAATTTAAACTTTTCTGGTTTGCAGGCCTATCATGGTGTTGCTCAACATATACGTTCCTATGAAGGTCGACGCCGGGCAATATTACAAGCAACTCATCAAGTTGAGCAAACGATTAACCTGTTAAGTATGCATGATATTGAGTGTGATGTCGTTGGCGGCGGCGGCACCGGTACCTATATTTTTGAAGCAACTAGTGGCATATATAATGAACTGCAAGTTGGCTCTTATGTCTTTATGGATCATGATTATGCCTTGAATTTAGATGATCAAGGGCAGCAGATAAATGATTTTAAACAAAGCTTATTTATAAAAACGAGTGTATTGAGTAAGCCTGAAGTTGATCGATGTGTTCTTGATGCTGGCTTAAAAGCGTACTCAACAGACTCAGGCTTACCGGTTGTTTATAACATTGAAAATGCAGAAGTATTGGGGGCTGCTGATGAACATACCAATATTAGATTTGACAGTTCATTGCCTGTACCTAGGTTGGGCGACAGTGTAACTTTACTACCCAGTCATTGTGATCCAACAGTGAATTTACACGATTGGTTGATTGGCATACGAAGCAGCCAAGTACAAGCTATTTGGCCAATAGCTGCACGTGGCGCGTTACTCTAGTAAGAGTGTGTTTTACGCTGACTCTCTGCTGATGAGTTCAGGGGTAAAGCGTAATGTTTCTTGGCTTGCTTTTGGACTCGAAACCAAGTCAAAAGCAGCCTGAATCATTTCCTTTATTGGAGGGTTTAATGTGGTTATCGATGGAATAAAGTTACGAGAGTGAGCAATATTATCAAAACCAAAAACCTTAACATCTTCAGGCACTTTTATATTTATCTCATGCAACGATCTAATGATCTTTGTTGCCATAATATCATCACCAGCAATGATTACATCAGGTAGTGATTTTAAGCGTTTGACACCACTTTTAACTGAGTTGATTGAGCCATCACAAATAACATCTTCAAGTATGGCAATATCGTGTTGCTTGAATGCTTCAATATACTCTTTTTTAAAGGTCTCATGAGATAGGCTGTGGTTAAAAAATAAAGTGGTGTTAGTCGTTTTTTGTTTTTGTAAATATTTTGCGACTAAGTTGGCACTGAGAGTTTCATCGATACATATATTGGCACCAATCTTCTCTGTGGTAAAACCAATTTGTACACTAGGAATTGATTTGTGGGTAAATTTTTCGTACCAGTCCTTGTTACGATCACTACCAACAATAATCAAGCCTTCAATATTATGCTTAGCAAAGGCAGAAAGGTCTAGAGTATCCTCTTCTCTATGATAAGAACCAGCTAATATCAAAGTGAATTTTCTTTGTTTGGCTATTTTATGCAGCTCACCCAATATAATACCAAAATAGGGATCTTCGAAGTCATAAGTAATAACCCCAAGTGTCTGGGTCTTTACGCCTCGTAAGGATAATGCTGCTGAGTTTGGTGTGTAATTGGTTCGTTGGGCTTCATCTAACACTTTCTGAATAGTTTCTTGCGCAACACCTATTTCTTTTGCTTTTCCTGACAATACTCGAGAAACAAGGCTAATTGATAGTCCAAGTTTATCGGCAATACTTTTTTGAGTGGCCATAACGTTCCATTGATATAGGTAAATTTATTTTTCACTAGTGTATCGTAAGTGCTATTAAATATCATGTGGTTAGACTATTGATTTCGATAAAAACCCTCATATTTCACCTTTGAGGTGTAGCAAAGCCTGAAAAATCCGTTGTTTAATTGAGCTAGTCAAATTTGTTTTTTTAGTAAATAAAATTTTAATTATTAAATGTCACGTCTTGTTTTATCCTTTAGTTACAATGGATTAGTTGTTTTCCTGTCGTTTATTTAATAAAAGCAGTTTTTTATGTGTTTAGTTTTATCTTGACAGAAATTTAATTTAAATATACATTAACTCAAACGTTTGAGGTGCTTTGTTTTCCCTTTTACGTTACTTAGTCGAGCTATTAAAGCGTAGGTAAAGCATTCGATGAAATAGGCTAGTCTCGATTAAGAAGGCATACCGTATTTTTACTGACGGCATATATCAACATATAAGCCGATTTTCTTAAACTAAATAACAAAGTGAAAATTTAAATGAATTTAACAACTTATGATAATGAACAACAACTAGGGCAGGCGGCAGCTAAAATGGCGGCAAAAGCTATACGTGCAGCAGCTCTACACCAAGATAAAGTGACTATTCTTGTTGCCACAGGAGCCAGTCAATTTAGCACACTAAAACATTTAACTGAGCAAGAGGATGTTCCTTGGGAAAAAGTTGAAGCTTTCCACCTTGACGAATATGTAGGTATTTCAGCTGAGCACCCTGCAAGCTTTAGAAAGTATTTAAATGAGCGTTTTGTTGCTAAAGCGCCAGGCTTGGCAAAAATGACGCTAGTCAATGGTGAAGCACAAGACCTTGATAAAGAAGTGGAGCGCTTAAATGCGTTGATTGCTCGAGAGCAAATTGATGTGTGTTTAGCGGGTATTGGCGAAAATGGCCATTTAGCCTTTAATGATCCACCAGCTGATTTAACGACAACTCAGCCTTATATTATTGTTGAGTTAGACGAAGGTTGTCGTCAACAACAATGTAACGAAGGTTGGTTTGACACGTTAGACGATGTGCCTGCTAAAGCAATTAGTATGAGTGTGCAGCAAATATTAAAAAGTAAAAAAATCATACTTTCAGTACCGGGTGTAAGAAAAGCTGAAGCGGTTAGAAATACTGTAAATGAAAAGATTTCACCACTGTATCCTTCATCAATTATGCAAACACACGCAGATTGTGAAGTACTACTTGATAAAGAATCAGCGCAATTATTATAGTCTGGCGTTAGCAATTACTTGCTTGTAATGACATTATCTTTTTAAGGTTTAGCAAAAAATGAATACAGAACTTTCTGAGAACAATATTGGTCTTTTAAGCCAAAATAGTGGCCACCTAAGTTATGCTAGAGCTGCTGTTGAGCTGGGTATTGTTCATTTTGGCCCTGGAGCTTTTCATCGCGGCCATCAAGCTGTATATACTGATGACTTATTGGTAAATGGCTCGACCGAATGGGGAATTTGTGAAGTATCTATTAATAGTACAACCGTAAGAGATAAATTATTACCACAAGATAATTTATACACCTTAGCGATACTTGATCGTGAAATATCACACCGAGTCATTGGTGCAATTAAAGAAGTTTTAGTTGCTCCTGAGGATCCTGCGCTAGTGATACAGCGATTAACGCTGCCAACAATCAAAGCGGTGACATTAACGGTAACAGAGAAAGGTTATTGTTTAACACCTGAAGGAGGTTTAGATTTTGCACATCAGGCGATAGTCCATGATTTAGCAAACCTCGATACACCTTGTAGTGTTATTGGCTTTATTTTTTCCGGTTTAAGAGCGCGTTATCAAAAAGGGTTAGCGCCCTTTGTCGTCATTAGCTGTGACAATGTCAGTGATAATGGTAAACGTTTAAGACGTGCAGTATTAGATTTTGCCCAAGCAATTGATGCTGTTTTTGCCCAATGGTTAGCAAAGGAAGTACATTTCCCATGCACTATGGTTGATAGCATCACACCCGCTACGGATGAAAAACTATACCAAAGTGTCACGCAAAATATTGGCTTTAAAGATAATTGGCCGATTCAACGAGAAAGTTTTACTCAATGGGTTATTGAAGATATTGACAAGGTAACCCTACCGCCTTGGGCGTCTGTTGGTGCTATCGTAACCAAAGATGTCTCAGGTTATGAAATAACCAAGTTGCGAGTACTAAATTGCTTGCACTCTACTTTAGCTTTTATAGGCCACTTTGCTGGTTTAGTGACGGTTGAACAGGCGATTACTAACCCTGGCATCAAAGCCTTTGTTGAAAAAATGCTGCTTGGTGAAATAATGCCAACCTTGCCAGACGTTGAAGGACTGGACAAAGTAAATTATGGTCGAAAAATCATCCAGCGCTTTGAAAACCCGGCCATACGACACTTACTTGCTCAAATTGCTTGGGATAGTAGCCAAAAAATTCCTTATCGAATAATAGCCATTGTACTTGATAATGTAAGCAAAGATAAATCTTCCCCGATGTTATGTTTAAGTCTTGCTGCTTGGATTAAGTTTGTTGTCGCCGATGTATCTGCTGGGCAAGCACTTATTGACCCACTTGCAGAGAGGTTGATGATAATTGCCAAGGCATGTGATGGTAGTGATACTGATATAGAACGCTTTATTTCGCTTAGACAAATATTTCCAAAAAGCCTTCAGGAAAATAAGCGATTTATTGATGATATTAAAACGGCTTATCAATTGCTTAACCAACATTCACCTCACGAATTTTTAACTTTTTTAACGACCATGGAGGCAGCGTAGATGAGTTCATTTTTAATTATCGGTGAATGCATGTTAGAGCTTAATGCTCAGTCTGAAAAAAGCTATAGCAAAGCATTCGCGGGTGACAGTTATAACTGTGCCGTTTATGCAAAACGCTGGCAGCCAAACCTTAAAGTCTCTTATTTAACCACTGTGGGGACTGATAGCGTTAGTGACGAAATGTTAAAAGAGTGGGCGAGTGAAGGTATTGACTGTTCACTCGTTATGAAAACAGAAAGTGCTCAGCCTGGCATCTATATGATTTCAACCGATGATGAGGGGGAACGCTCTTTTTCATACTGGCGAAAAGACTCTGCAGCTACCCAACTTATGCGAGTATTAGCCGCAGCTGGTGGTGCAGAAGTCATCCCATATTTTGATTATGTTTACTTTTCTGGAATATCTTTAGCTATTCTAAATGATGTAGATAAGAAATCTTTATTAGAGCTCATTCAAACGTTACGCAAGCGAGGCGCTAAAATTGCCTTTGATCCAAATTATCGTGCCAGTATGTGGCAAAGTGAAGAGCATGCTAAATATTGGCTAGAAAGTGCTTATCAGTGCTGTGATATTGCAATGCCAGGTTTAGATGAACATAACGTGTTATTTAAACAAACTACACCACAGGAAGTGCGAGAACAGTTACAAGCGCTTGGTGTACGTGAATCTGTGGTTAAATGCGGTGAACAAGGTGTTTGTAGCTACGGGGGCAATGATTCCTTTTGTCACTTACCATTTACCCCCGCAGAAAATCAGCTTGACTCGACTGCTGCAGGGGATTCTTTTGCGGGCACCTATCTGGCCTCGCGCATTGTCGGAAAAAGTCGAGCTGAGTCGTTAGCTAATGCTAATAAAATTGCTGGATTTGTTGTGCAACATAAAGGGGCGATTGTTAACAAGTTACGTTATCAAGAGTTTGTTAAACCTGCTGAAGTTGTATCAGGGTAGTCTAGGGGTAATCTTATGGGAAAATATTTTCTTTTTAAAGTACTGGTAATTATTGCTTTGATGACAACGTCAATAATGGCAATTCACGGTACGCTTTTAACCTCAAAACAGCAGCAAGGTGTCATTGTCTTAAGGCTAGCGGAAAACTTGGTTGAGACCAATCCAGTGACTGTAGCTATGCATAAATTTGCCGAGTTAGTTGACGATAAAACCAATGGCAAAGTTATTGTCAAAGTATATGCCAGCGGTCAACTAGGTCAACAAGTAGAAACCATAGAACAAACACGTTTAGGCATTATTGATTTTACTCGTACCAACGCTGTTGTTATGGCCAATGTCAGTCCAAGTGTCGGGGTATTAAATTTACCTTATATATTTCGAGATAACCAACATAAATATCAAGTACTTGATGGTGACATTGGTAAAGATATTCGCAATGAATTACAAGATATAGGTTTAATTTCCTTTGATTTTTTAGAGTCTGGTGTACGCTCATTTTACACCAGCCCCGAGCATCCTATTACGAGCATAGAGGACATGAAGGGGTTAAAAATTCGAGTTCAGCCAGCGCAAATGATGATACGTATGATTGAGCTTTTAGGCGCAGTGCCTACCCCGATGAACTTTGGTGAAGTGTATTCCGCCATTCAAACAGGGATAGTTGATGGTGCCGAAAATGATTATATCAGCTACATGTCCACAGGGCATTATGAAGTGGCAGGTAACTATGTTGAAGATGGCCACATGAGCCCCCCCGCTATGTTATTGATGAACCTTAAGAAGTTCAAATCATTACCCAAAAAATATCAACTAGCAATCAGTGAAGCAGCGTCAGAAATGGCCATTTATGAAAGACAATTGATGCTGCAAGCGAATCAAGATGCTAAAGCAAGCTTACTGGAAAAAGGTGTAAATATCACTAGCGTTGATAATGGCCCCTTTCGTCAGGCGATGCAGCCAATTTATGAAGAATTCCCCATGCTTGCAGCTTATATAGAACGCATTAAAGGAGTTAAGTAATGAATAAAATAGCGAGTTACTTACGTAGGTTTCTTGAAACGATAAATCATCTAGTTGAATCACTATGCAGCTTTTTATTGGCAACCATGGTTATGCTTATTGTTGTGGGAGTAGGCTTTCGTTATTTACTTGAATCACCCATTAGTTGGTCTGAAGAAGTTGCCATTGTTATTTTAGTTTGGTTTGGTTGGTTGTCGGTAGCGACAGCCGTTTATCGGCACACTCATATGGCAATTGATGCAATTTATGATCATTTACCAACATCGGGTAAATATTGGTTAAACATCATTATTCAGTTTTTAATCACTCTATTTGCGGTAAACATCATGTTAAATTCCAGTTTATTAATCGCTATGGTTGACGAGCAAACTTTACCAGCCTCTGGCATTCTCCGCTCATGTTTGTACTTTGCACCACTGGTTGCAATGGCATTAATGACAATCAATTCAATTGGTAATTTGTTGCTCGATCGCTTTGTCGATGAAAGCATCGATGCCGTAAATAACCAACAATAAGTAGGATAAATTAATGATGGAACAACAATCAATAGCCATTTTTATCTTGTTAGGCGGCTTTTTAACACTCATGTTTTTACGTATTCCTATTGCTTTTGCCTTAGGTTTGTCATCACTGGCCACTTTCTTTTACCTAGATATCCCAACCATGGTGCTCGCTCACAGAATGGTTAACGGCCTCAATAGTTTTACTTTTTTAGCGGTACCCTTTTTTATTCTTGCCGGTCAGTTGATGGGTGAGGGCGGTATATCAGATAAACTTGTACGCTTTGCCGATACCTTAGTGGGCAGAATGCGCGGCGGTTTGGCTCAGGCCAATATCGTTTCTAGTAGTATGTTTGGTGGTATTTCAGGCTCATCGGTTGCTGATGTAGCCTCTATTGGTTCATTTCTTGTACCTTCAATGGTTAAACGTGGGCATACACCTGAGTACTCTGTTGCGGTAACAATATCGTCATCAGTGCAAGGTGTTTTGATCCCGCCTAGCCAAAATATGATCTATTTTGCCCTTGCTGCAGGCGGCTTATCTATAGAGAAACTTTTCATCGCCGGTTATGTTCCAGGCTTTATGTTAGGCGGTTCGTTAATGCTGCTTTGTTGGATATTAGCCATTAAGCAAGGTCATCCAACAGGCGAGCGTTATAGTTTTAAAGAGTCGATAAAAGTGGGTTTAGATGCTTCTATTGGTTTGTTTACCATAGTTATTATCATTGGCGGTATTTTGTTTGGTATTTTTACCGCAACCGAATCAGCGGCTGTAGCCACTGTTTATGCCTTGTTAGTTACTATGTTTATTTATAAATCCATGACCTTAGGTAAATTTGTCTCAGTACTTAAGATGTCGATGAGTACTCTAGCAACCGTAATGGCCATCATAATGACCTCATCTGCTTTTGCGTTTTTGCTGGGTTTTTTGAATGTACCGACAATGTTGTCAGATATGATTTTATCACTCTCCTCTAACCCTATTGTTGCCATGTTAGCAATCAATCTATTACTGCTTATCTTAGGCATGTTAATGGATATGGGGGTGTTGATTTTACTCCTTACACCGATGTTATTACCCATTGCGGTTGCGCTAGGTTATGACCCCATTCACTTCGGTATGATTATGTTGATCAACCTAGGTATTGGTGTCTGTACACCACCGGTAGGCACATCTCTCTTAGTTGGTTGTTCTATTGGCAAGGTATCTATTGGCACAACCGTAAAAGCAATGTTGCCGTTTTATCTGGTGATGGTGACGGTGTTGATGTTAGTCACCTTCGTACCGGCATTATCGATGACCTTACCTAATTTGCTCGACTAACAAGTACTTACATTTTCTTAACGGTGGACTGACACCGTTATTCCTAAACATTTTTTGCTAACACATAAGTTAGCTAAAAATTCACATTTTCAAAAGAGGTTGTTATGCAAGAAACATGGCGCTGGTATGGACCAAATGATTCGGTTTCATTAAATAATATTTTACAAGCAGGGGCATCAGGCGTTGTCACTTCGTTACATCAAGTGCCAACAGGCGAAGTTTGGACATTAGATGATATTCTAGAGCGCAAAGCTTGCATTGAAGCTGTCGGGCTTGAGTGGTCAGTCATTGAAAGTATTCCGCTGCATAATGATATCAAAACCCGTAGTAAAGATTACCGACGTCATATTGACAACTATAAGCAGTCACTAATAAATGTTGGTAAAGCTGGCGTTAAAACTGTGTGTTACAACTTTATGCCAGTGGTTGATTGGACACGTACTAACTTATTGTATGACCTACCTAATAAATCAAAAGCGTTACGTTTTGAAATGTCAGATTTTGCCGCATACGATGTTTATGATTTAAAACGTGATAATGCCGCAAAAGATTATGACGCCGATATCTTAGCAACAGCGAAACAGCGTTTTGATGCAATGTCTGAACTTGAAAAAGACTTGTTAGAAAAAAATATCATTGCCGGTTTGCCCGGTGGTGAAGGCTCTTATGATCGCCAGGGTATTCTTAGTGCTATTACTGAGTTTATCCAATTAGGTACGGAGCAGTTTCGTGAAAACTTAATTGAGTTTTTGCGCGAGATAATCCCGGTTGCAGAAGCTGCTGGTGTCAATATGTGTATTCACCCGGACGATCCACCGTTTTCTTTATTCGGTTTACCACGGGTTGTTTCAACGGCGGATGATGTTAGGGCTTTATTCGATGCGGTACCTAGTACCGCAAACGGACTAACACTTTGTGCCGGTTCGTTTGGTGTTCGTGCCGATAACAACTTAGTTGGCATGGTTAAAGAATTTGGCAATAAAATTCATTTTGTTCATCTACGTAATGTAACGCGCGATATTGATGGCTCTTTTTGTGAATCAGAGCATCTTGATGGCGACAACGATATGGTTGGGCTAATTCAAGCCTTATTGGCTGAAGAGCAACGTCGTAAGCAGTTAGGAAAAGGCGATACTAATATTGCCATGAGACCTGACCATGGTCATTTATTAGGGGATGAAATTGGCAAAGCTAATATCAATCCGGGCTATTCATTTGCTGGCCGCATGAAAGGTTTAGCAGAACTTCGTGGTGTTATCCATACACTTGAAACGCTTAAGACTTGTGGCGTTGAATAACGAATGATTAATAGACATGAATATGTGATGTATTCATGTCTTAAAAACGACTTATGTAGGAGTGAATATCGATGAAAACTATTAACCTTTTGCTTATAACCATAGTGTTGCTTTGCACAACCATGGCTTGCTCTTCAATTACCAATGCTCAGCCAGGTGACAATGTTACTAAAGCTAGCGTTATAACGCATATGGATAATGTTGCCCAGTGGCAGTTAAAAAATCCAGGCCATAAAGCTGCGTATTTGTGGGAACAAGGTACTTTTTATACCGGTTTAATGGCTTTTTATAAGCTAAAACCACAACAAAAATATCTCGATGCCATGTTAGATATGGGGGAGTCTATGCAGTGGAAATTATTCCCACATCCTTACAGTGCGGATCATTTTGTAATTGCGCAAACCTACATAGACCTTTATGAAATAAACCCTAACCCTGCTTATATTGATAAAACGCTATATCAAATGGAGTTTATGTTTCATAAAAAACCTAAAGAAAACGACTTGAGATGGAAAAACGTCAACCGAAATTACCTCAACGCTTGGAGCTGGGCTGATTCTTTATTTATGGCGCCGCCTGCATATGCGCAAATGAGTAAAGTTACAGGAGACCCGAAATATCTCGACTTGATGGATACGTTATGGCGTGAAACTTATAACTACCTATACGATCCAGAGGAAGATTTATTTTTCCGCGATGATACTTGGTTTGAAAAAAGAACGATAAACAATAAAAAAGATCTTTGGTCACGTGGTAATGGCTGGGTTGTTGGCGGTTTAGTTAAAATACTTGAAGCGATGCCAAAAGATGATAGCAGAAGAGCTTTTTATGAAGGTGTATTACAGAAAATGTCTAAAAGCCTTATTAAACTGCAATCACCACAAGGCTACTGGTATGCCAGTCTACTTGATAAAGAGGTAGTTAATGTTAAAGAAACCAGCGGCACTGCATTTTTTGCTTACGCCCTAGCTTGGGGAATTAACAATGGTTTATTAGACCAAGAAGAATTTGCTCCTCATGTATTTAGAGCTTGGGATTTACTGGTTTCTTCCATAGAGACTGATGGCAAGCTTGGCTTTGTGCAACCTGTAGGTGTTGGTGCTGATAAAGTGAAAAGAGCAGATACCGAACCTTATGGTCCAGGTGCATTCTTATTAGCCGGCACGGAAGTGTATCGTCTATTAAAGCATTAATGCATAACACTTTGTATAAATCCGCTCCATTTGAAGATAGCCAGAAATTGGCTATCTAAGAGGAGCGGTTATAGAACTGAAACAAAGGAAAACCTATGAATTTTAATATCATCAAGTCTTCATTCTTTATTTTATTGCTTGGAGTGACAACTAGCGCTATGGCTAAAACACCAAAACATGTCATTTTATTTATGATAGACGGCTTGCATTGGCAAGCCCCAGAAAAAGTAAAGATGCCAAATTTTAAGGCATTAATGCAGCAAGGCACCTATATAGAGAAATCTTATGTGTTATTGCCGCATCATCCAACGGTTGGTGATTATTCAAAATATAATAGTTGCTCTTTTCCTAATCCAGTTTTGCATTCAGGTACGGTATTTATTAAACCTGAAAACAAGTTACTGCAAGAAAGTTTGCCAGCTAATTTAACCACCGCATTTGTAGTTAATACGGCTGCATATCGCAGTGTCGCCAGAGGTTTTGATACCTCAATAATGGATGGTAAGTTAACTGATGAGCAAGTTGTTGACAGTGCAATCAACCTTTTAGACCAACAACAGCCTGCTTTTATGCGTGTTCATCTACAGTCTCCTGGAGAGTTAGGTCGCTCTGTTAACTCAGCAACACCAGATCAAGCCTTCTATGAAGATGTATTTGGTAAAGGCTCTCCTTATGTAGCAGGCATAGAAAATGCGGATAAGCTATTAGGGAAATTTGTTCGTCATTTGAAAGAGTCAGGTAAGTGGGATGATACTGTGCTTATTGCCACCTCTGATCATGGTCAAAGTAACATTGGCTGGCACCCATTATTTGATGAAGACAGCTGGGCAACACCTATGGTCTTTGCCGGCAAGGGCATTGCGAAACAGCGCACTTTACCTTATTTTGAACATACTGATTTAGCGGCAACTATCAGCATGTTATTAGATGCAAAAGCACCAAGTAACAATGGTGGTTCGGGTCGTATTGTGAAAGAAATTCTAGCGAAAAATGATGCGGAAAATTTTAACCACCCACAATATATCAAAACCATCAATGAACAAAATAAGCGCTTTAGTATGTACAAGGCTGAGCTATTGTTAGCGTCAGATGACAACCTTCACTATTCAATAATCCTAGCTTCATTAGAAAATACAATTTTAACACCTGAGCCGTTCTATCACCAAGATAGGATCACCGAATGGCATAAGGCGGGCACTACAGAGCATATGATTGCTGCTAATGACATCATACTTGAGCAAATGAAAACGGCTTTAGGGAAATAATGATGAAACATACTATAATCCAAAAAATTCTAATGCCTCAAAAGGTTGCGTCATTCACCTTACTAGTTTGTTTATTAACAAGTTATTTCGTTCAGAGCCATGAAGTTATTACTCCTGATAAGAAAGCTCGCGCTGACAAACAAAGTCAAATAACTGTCTATAACGATTTAGCGATTAAAAGAGAGAATGAAACTGTCACTGTTTCACTTGAGCATTTAGCATTTAGTGGTGCTGAGTCTTGGTCGCATATTGTCGTTAAAAATTTAGCAAAAGATGAACTAGTGACTTATCAGCTTATTGATACTAATAATGACAGTGAAATTGATAGTCTTATTTTTCAAGTTGATATGCCAGGAAATAGCTCACAACAGTTTCAATTTTCACTTAACAAAAAACGTTTAGCGGGTATTACCGACCCAATGGTTAGTTATTCTCGTTTTGTTCCAGAGCGTATAGATGATTATGCTTGGGAAAATGATCGTGTCGCTTTTAGAGTATTCGGCCCTCAAGCCCGTAAATTGGTAGAGCAGGGTAAAAAAGGAGGAATTTTCTCAAGTGGCGTAGATTGCTGGTTAAAACGCGTTGAATATCCAATTTTAAACAAATGGTATAAAAAATATAGCGACGGCACTGGTGATTATCATAAAGATACCGGTGAAGGACTAGATAACTACCATGTTGGTAGTAGTTTAGGTTGCGGGGCTAGCGGTAATTTTTATCAAGGAACTTTATATAGTGCGGGTAACTTTAGTGGCTATAAAACTCATGCTGTAGGAGCTATTCGTACAAGCTTTGAACTTAATTACCAGCCTTGGAATACAGGTAAAGTTGTCGTTAAAGAAATTAAGCAGATTTCGTTAGATAAGGGCAGTAACTTAACTCGCTATGAATTGAATTTTGATCAGGAGGTTGAACTAGTTGCGGGTATATCGCTAGATAAATACTCGTTATCTATGATGACAAAGGAAGAGTTAGGTGTATTTAGTTCGTGGCGAACACAGCAAGACTCAGAACTAGGTTTAGGCATAGTTTCAGACCCTAAATATGTGACAGGTTTTCAAACCTATATGGGTGAGGATAAAGATACTAGTCACTTGTTTGTCAAACTAAAATCTATTGATAAACGTATCGTCTATTACGCTGGTTTTGCTTGGCAAAAGAGTCAGCAATTTCGTTCAAAAGAAGCATGGCAAGAGTATCTAAAAGCATTTGCTTTCAAGTTGTCTTCCCCCTTGCGTGTTGAAATAGAGTAATACCATTGCAAATAAATAAGTGAACACTTCCTTATACGGATTGGTCTCCTTTTTTATCATCTGAATTTTATGGAATCTCAAATGAAAAATATTGTTGAAAGAGTTGTAAAACATGTTGTACTTATAACGATAGCTTCATCACTTTTGGCCTGCGGTAAAGGTGGCTCAGGTGAAGTAACAAAACCTGCAGAGCAAGCGCTTACTGTAATGGCGGGTGATGATCAAAGTATCACTTTACCTAAAAATAGTATCAGTTTAGCGGCAAGGGTAAATGACGATGGTGATAGTGTTGCCTTATGGACACAAAAATCAGGAGCAGGCAGTGTTATTTTTACTGATGATTCAGCGTTAAATACCAGTGCTGAGTTCTCTGTTAGTGGCGTTTATACACTGACATTCACGGTTAATGATGGTGATTTTATCGTGAGTGATGATGTTGTGATTACCGTCAATGCCAATACTGAAGTCGTTGATGATAACACTTTGGATGAAGATGTTATTGTCATTGATGATAACGTTGTGGATGAAGATGTTGTTGTCATCGATGATAATGTTGTGGACGAAGATGTTGTTGTCATTGATGATAATGTTGTAGATGAAAACACCCAAAACCAAACCTTAGTTGTTGGTGCAGGTGATGATCAAAGTATTACCTTACCTAATAATAGCGTTAACTTAGTGGGGGCAGTTGAAGGTGGCGGTGATAACACTACCTTATGGGCTCTCAAGTCAGGCGAGGGCAGTGTCGTTTTCTCTGATCTGACTGCGCTTAGTACAAGTGTTGAGTTTACTGATAGTGGTACTTATACCTTAAGTTTAACCGTTGATGATGGGACTATTGTTGTCAGCGATGACGTTGTTATTTTTGTTCAAGATACTACTAATCAAGCGCCTGTTATCACTGCAGGTGAAGATCAAAAGATCACCTTGCCCAATAGCACCGTTAACTTATTGGCATCAATTAAAGACGATGGTGATTTTAGTGTCTTATGGACCCAAATTTCGGTTAGTGGCAGTGCGATTTTTGCAGATGATTCAGCAGTAAATACCAGTGCTGAATTTTCTGAGAGTGGTATTTATACTTTACGATTAACCGTGGATGATGGCACATTTGTTGTTAGTGATGATGTTATTGTTACGGTAACATCAAACCTTGATACCTTTGGCATTACTAAGCTTTATCCAACGGCAACGGGGTTTACTGATTGGCTATCTACTCATTGGCATAATGGTAATGCTAGGACTATCAGCAATGGTAGAGATATTGAAGATGTTACCGGATGGTCTCAAAAAAGAGGCGACGATGATTTGGATATAGATGGTAATGGTATTTTGGAAATGGGCGGCGGAAATCAACCGCGGCTTTATATAAACCCTTACCCTGATTCCGATGAGGTCAACCCAGAGCAACTGTTTAAAAATGTCGAAGCGACAGTTTATTATCAGCGCATTGGAAATGACGGTGCCGCTAACGGCGGTTTAGTCATTGGCTTACGCAGTGGTCCCAATGGTCATAGTGTCAGTGGTGATTTTTGTGATGCGACAACCTATTATGCACGCCTTAGACATGATGGTTATGTGGATTTTTATAAAGAACTCAAACATAGCGCAGGTAAAGCGGAGCAGGCAGTAAAGTTCTATACCAGTGGTGTGTTACCTTCGCTGCAGTGGTTGGGCATGAAATTTATCGCTTATAACATTAATAATGATAGCCAAGTTAAGTTGGAGCTGTATATCGATAATACTTCAGATGGTGATGTGAGCAGTGGTGGTGACTGGACGCTTGTTGCTGAGATAATTGATGAGGGGAATTGGCATGTCCCTGAGGACGTTAGTAGCTGCACATATAACGATAATCACATTATAACGACTGGCGGTGGTGCTGTAGTCATACGTAATACCGGTATTGCCAGCGCGGAATATAAGTACTTATCTGTAAGAGAAATTGAAACTAGTAATTAGTTGGTTTGTACAACCGTAAAGCAGGGAAGCTTACGAATACACCTTTTATCATCAAGTAAATTTTAACCGCGAACAAAACCTGCTAGCCTTTTAATTACATCTCTATACACATTGAAAGTTTTTCAAGCAAGATAAAATCAACATCCCAATATTGCCACAAAAATAGTAGGGCTTAATGATGAATACGGCTAAAAACAGTTGGAAGATTCGGTTTAATTTCACTAGCCCTTCCTGTATTCAAATAGATATTGACAGCTAACATGGGGTTGTGTAGTCTAGCTCAAACGTTTGAGGTGATTGTCTGTTAAGACCATAACCAAAGAAAAGTAAGCGAACAAAGCTATTTACTAAGGGTGTCAATGATGAGTAATAATAATTTTTCTGCTAACAGTCGAATAGATTCTATCGATGTTTTCAGAGCCGTGACGATGTTTTTTATGATATTTGTCAATGATTTATGGACTTTAACCAATGTTCCTTCATGGCTAAGGCACGTGAAGATGAATGTCGATGGCCTTGGTTTTGCCGATGCTATTTTTCCGATATTTCTTTTTATTGTTGGTTTATCTATACCACTTGCCATTAATCGCAGCATTGAAAATAAAAGTAGCACCGTTAATATCATCAAAAACATTGGTATTAGAACAATCGCCTTGGTAGTTATGGGCTTATTTATGGTGAACTATAAATACCTCAATATTGACTTACTTGCCATTGATAAACACCTTTGGAAAATTATAATGGCGATAGGCATCTTTTTAGTTTGGATGCACTATCGTTCTATTACTGGCCTTAGTCAAAAGCAGGTTAAGCTATTGCAGTTTACTGGCATAGCCTTGCTTGCTGCGTTAGCTATAAGCTATCAAGGCGGGCCAACTGATAATCCACACTGGATGAAAATACATTGGTGGGGAATATTAGGTGTAATTGGTTGGGCGTATCTTGTTAGTGCGCTACTTTATTTGGTTATCGGTCAGCGCATTGCTCTGCTAGTAGCTACTGTGGCTTTATTGCACTTTTTTAATGTTCAGGAGTTTGGCGCTTTTATCCAGGGAACCCCAGCGCTAGGTGAGGGACGTCCAGCAATAGACTTAATAGTAAGTGCTTCAAGATATGCCTTAGTGATGTCTGGTGTATTGGCAACTGTCATATATTTACGCTTAAGTAAAAATGGGCAAGAGCAATGGTTTTTATACATTCTATTGGCTTTAGGTGCTATTTCTCTGATTTACGGCTTCTTACTCAAGCCTTACTGGGGCGGCATTTCAAAAATTAGAACTACGCCTTCTTTTACTGGAATTTGTGCAGGTATTGGTTTTATCGGTTTAGCGGTTTTTTATCTTGTTGTTGATAAGTTTCAATGTAAAAAGTGGGCTGATCCTATCGCAACCGCAGGTACGAGTACACTAACGTGTTATTTATTACCTTATATTCTTTATCCTGTTATTGCTTTGTTAGCGCTTAAATTACCAGAGTATTTGACCACGGGTTATGTGGGAATAGTTAAATCATTACTCTTTGCTTATTTGGTGATCTATCTAACCGGACTACTGGGTAAAATAAACATTAAATTAAAGGTCTAATTGCAGTAATTACAATAGGGTAATATAAGATGACACAACAAAAAAATAACCGCTTATTATCTATCGATGCCTTAAGGGGCTTTGATATGTTTTTTATCGCTGGCGGCGCCGCTGTATTTTTAGCCATGAAAGGCATAACAGGCCTTGCTTGGGTAGATGCAATGGCGGAGCAACTTCAGCACGTACCTTGGCATGGCTTTAGGTTTTGGGACCTTATTATGCCATTGTTTCTGTTCATAACTGGCGTATCAATGTCTTTTTCATTGAAAATAGGCCTTGAGAAAGGTTTGAGTAAAGCGGTGCTCTATAAGAAAGTCGCGGTAAGAATGCTGATTATGATCGGTTTAGGTATTCTTATTAAAAATACCGCCACACCAATTTTTGACCCTTCAGAAATCCGCTTTGTTAGTGTTTTAGGACGCATTGGTATTGCCTCTTTTATTGGTGCAGTACTATACTTGAACTACTCTGCAAGAGGACAAGTTTACTGGATAATAGGCATATTACTATCGTATTACGCTATCCTATTTTTAGTGCCTGTGCCAGGGTATGGCGCTGGTGACTTATCTTTTGAAGGTAATGTTGTTGGTTGGATTGATAGAGCATTATTGCCAGGGCGTTTACTGAATGGTACCTATGATGAATTAGGTCTACTTACGCAACTTCCGGCTCTTTGTATAACCGTTTTTGGTTGTTTGGCAGGTAAGGTCCTACAAGGTAGTAAAAAAGGCAATGAAAAAACAGTTAGTCTTTTGGCTGTGGGTACAGTATTAGTTGCAATAGGCTTGTTATGGGGTCTGCACTTGCCAATTAATAAAAAGCTGTGGACTAGCTCTTTTATCATGTTAACCAGTGGTTTGAGTTTTATGTTAATGGCAGTGTTCTATTGGCTTATTGATGTTAAAGGTTACCAAAAATGGGCGTTTTTCTTCCAAGTTATTGGCTTAAATTCGCTTACTGTATATTTCTTGTATAACTTTATTAAATTTGGCCCAGTATCACACAAGTTATTTGGTGGTATTTATGCACCATTACCCTCTGAGTGGCACAGTGTTTTCCAAGCGTTTGGCGCATGGACATTAATATGGTTGTTTTTACATATACTTTATAAAAACCGACTTTTTGTCAAAATATAACAAGGCATGAGAGTATGTCAGATCTTCCCATGCTTTAGCATGGGAAGATCTGTGTCACTTATTAACACCAATAGCCATCCTGTGTTGCTCTTACTTAATGATTAATTCAATTACTGACGCTTATTAGACAGCGCAGGACCTTGCTAGCTAACAACTCGCTATTTTCAGCTATATCAAGATTCCCCTAATACTCCCTATTCAATCTAAAGGTAAAAATCTCATTACCCTAGCGCACTGTTGTGAGCACCTCTTCACTATTCTCATTTCTGGGCACAAAGCGCTGAATACCATTGGTACTCTTGTCGGTGCTTATTCTCTAATAGCATCAGATAATAGGTAAGTTCTCGTGCAAATACATGTTTGTACATAAAAACAATTGAGCACAATGCTAAGTTTTGGGTTGAAGATGTTACTTGCCTATCAACAGCTAAGTAAGTGAGATAATTACTGACGTCTTGTTATCCCATATACTTGGGGTGTCTCCTGTGAAGAATGTATCGAATACTTCAAGAAAAGGCGATGTAGACATTATTAATAATAGCGCTGTGTTTATATACAGTTATGGGTTTCAGCTAAATAAAGATCAAATAATTTTATCAATTGGATATTATGAGAAGTCTCCATAATAAACTGTTATAACTAAAGGCATGTTCGACAAATATTTCGCTAAACGTAGGTTAGTAAGTCATGTTAAAGAACTTGCCATCTACAATGACAAAGGAATGCACTGGAGGAGTCATAATACCGCTCAAGTTGCTGCCGAGCGAAAAAGGCTAATCGAGTTAATGATGGTGCAACTATCTAAGCTAGAAAACTCTGATTCAACATCAAAGCTTCGCGGCCTAATTAATAATGGTGCGTTAGCAGAGGATGATGAGGGTAAATATATAGCACTTGCAAAGTCAGTTTAGTTATAACAAGCTGTTAAATCAGGACAAATAATGGTTGGCTGTTTGCTCCTGCGTTGCTTATTTTAACCAACAATTACTTGCCCATTAACGAGGGCGTTATGTGAATACATTATGTTAAGAGTTTTACTATTACTATTACTTGTTGGGTGTGAAGATTCTCCAGTAGCTAGAAGTGAATCTAGTATTAAGCTTGGTGAAACCTATAAAGCCAATAACTATGCTTATATAGATTTCTCAACCATGCAAGGTAATAAATGGACAAAAGTGTGCTTTCTCGGTCCATATAACTCTGATTCGTCAAAGGCTCTTGGTTTTAACTGGAATGTAAATGAATATACTGATGTACTAGCTTTTGATAGTCATAATGTTATTTTGTTTGCTACAGATTCCGCTATTTTAACTCATATCATTCACAGTCGTAGCTACGGTGATTTTTGGCAGCTAAGCGGGAAGTGCTTCCCTAAAGAATCATCAAAATTATACAAAAGCGAAGAAAGCGGTGCTTGGTATGTTGGCCGTTAAATTCACATACAATCTGTTCAAGCAGGACAAATAACAGTTGGTTTTTGCTCCATCGTCGCTTATTTTAACCAACTACTTTTTGCCTGTTAACAGGGCGCTAGGAGCAAAGTTAACTATGGATAATCCATCAACGTTATTAGTCGTTCATAACCTTAATATTTCAAAAGAGTTTTATGTGAATGTTTTAGGCCTTGAATTGATGGAAGAGCATAACGACTGTTTAAAATTTAATATTGGTCATCATATAGTTTTTATGTTCCAGAGCGGGATGGAATCAATCGAATATGAGCATGGTTATAATGCTAATTCCACCTTGGTTTTTACTGTTCAAAATTTGGATGAAAAAATTAGAGATTTGAAGTCAAAAGGGGTTGTTTTTGTGCATGAATCACCAAACCAAAACAGATGGGGACGTTATTCTGCTTTTAAAGATCCCTGCGGAATTGTCCACGAAATAATGGAGTTTTGCACCTAATAAGCGCATTAAGAACGGACACATAACCGTTTGCTGTGTTTCGCTTCGCTACACAATTTTAGCAAATTATTCTCAGTCCCTTAAATGGGCGTTAACTCTACACTCATCGAAAAGGAGTCAACTATGAAGAAAGTCGCAATTATTCAAGAAGCCCCTTACGTTCTTGATAAAAAACGTACAATTCAAAAAGCTGTAGATATAATTAATTCCGTATCGGCCCAAGGAGCAGAGCTTATTGTTTTTCCGGAGGCATTTATACCTGGGTATCCTGCTTGGATATGGAGACTAAGGCCTGGCGGTGACTGGGGAACCTGTGAAGAGCTACATGTTCGATTACTCAAAAATTCGATTGACCTGTCTTCAGACGATCTAAAACCCATGCTTGAGGCAGCCAAAGATAAAGGTGTTACAGTAGTTTGTGGAATTAACGAACGAGATAATGCGAATAGCCAATCTACAATTTATAACTCAGCAATAATAATTGATACTCAAGGTCAAATTGTCAATCATCATCGTAAGCTCATGCCCACCAATCCAGAGCGAATGGTATGGGGCTTTGGAGATGGGCATGGTTTAAACGTTATTGATACTCCTGTTGGAAGAATTGGTAGCCTAATATGCTGGGAAAATTATATGCCTCTGGCAAGGTACTCTCTTTATTCACAAGGAATAGAAATATACATAGCGCCAACCTATGACAGTGGTGATGCTTGGATTGGCACTATGCAGCACATTGCTAGGGAGGGTAAGTGTTGGGTTTTGTCTTGTGGTGTTGCTTTAGAAAGAAAAGATTTGCCAAAGGACTTTCCAAATATAGATGAGCTTTACCCCGCTGATGAAGATTGGATTAATCCGGGAGACTCGCTAGTTGTATCACCAAGCGGCGAAATCGTGTCAGGGCCATTATCTAAAGAAAAGGGGTATATTATTTTGGATATAGATGTTGAATTAGCCTCAAGTTCAAAGCGTGCTTTGGATGTTGCAGGGCATTATTCAAGGCCAGACGTATTTAAATTGGAAGTCGATAAGTCTCGGCAATCACCAACGTACTTTAAAAACAAGAGTTAATAAGGTGCTGTTGTCGGACTAGTTTTCCGCTGGCTCCAAACCAGCGGCAAAACACGACGTTATATTTCAAGGAATGCTAAGTGTCAAATTTACAGATTGCAGTAGCTCAAATGTCATCTATAAAAGGTGATGTTGATGAAAACATCAAAAATCATTTAATTGCTATAGAAAAAGCAAGCCAGATTGGAGTTTCCTATATTGTATTTCCTGAATTATCTCTTACAGGTTATGAGCCCGAATTAGCTGGTAGTCTTGCATTTTCGACTGATGATAGTCGGTTAAAGCCTTTAATTGACTCTGCAATGGAAAAGAATATAAATATTGGTGTTGGCGCCCCATTGAAGTCAGATGGTTTGCCCAAAATTGGGCTTATTATCATTTCTCAAGTAGGTACAGTAGATACTTATGAAAAAATGTACCTGCATTCTGGTGAAGAGGCATACTTTAATCGCGGCACTAATCATAATTGTATAACTATTGGAAATACAAAAATTGCTAATGCTATTTGTGCTGATACCAATAATTCAAACCATGCTCGTACTTGTTCTGAACTAGGCGCTTCTGTTTATATCGCTGGAGTCTTAATTACAGAAGGTGGCTATGATTCTGATACTGCTGTAATGGCTGCCTATGCTAATGAATATAATATGCTTGTTGCAATGGCTAATCATAGTCAACCTACAGGTAATTGGGCTCCTATTGGCAAAAGTGCAATTTGGTCAAATACTGGGTTACTTGCTAGTGCATCTGAGAATCAAAATGCACTCGTTGTGGCTGAAAAACTAGATGGCCATTGGTCTGGTCAGGTAATTGAAATATAACAGGGTTTAAAGTCGGACTCGTAACCGTTTGCTCGGCTCCATTTCGTTTCACATTTTAGCCAACTACAATTTTCCCTTAACAGGGCGTTATGTGTTTGTACAGGAGTTTGAGCATTGGGTAGCCATAATCGACCAAAAAACAAAGGTACTGTAAGACTCCCTGTGGATAAAGAAAAGTGGGGAGTTAATGACAATACTTATTCCTCACCTCCTGATTACTATTATGATGAAGAATTTAAATGTAGAGACTGTGACATCGATCAAGTTTGGACCGCAGAGCAGCAGAAGAATTGGTACGAAGAACTAGGTAAAACTATTAATTCTACAGCGGTTTGCTGCCGAGTTTGTCGCGCTCATTTGCAAGCAATCAAGGAGCAGAAAAAACGGTATATGGAAGAAATGAAAAATATACCAAAACATCCAAACGAAGAGTTTTTCAAAAACACATAACAAGCTGTTAAACAAGGACAAAGAATAGTTGTTTTTTGCTCCTTCGTCGCCTATTTTAACCAACTATCAAAATCCTCTTCGTGGGGCGTTATAACTTTCTATGACTCAGGGGTCTAAAAAATGGATATTCAACCAATTCACAAAGCTTCATGCCATTGTGGAGCTGTGCAATTTGAATTGTCATTACCAAATGGTTTGGTGGATCCTCGTCGTTGTGATTGTTCAATGTGTCGAAGGCGTGGAGCAATTGCGGCGTCTGTACCTTTAGATGGAATAAAAATAATTAAAGGTGAAGACTCATTAAGCTTATATCAATTTAATACACATACGGCAAAACATTACTTCTGCTCTAAGTGCGGTATTTATACTCACCATCAAAGACGTTCAAATCCACATCAATACGGTTTTAATGTTGCTTGCTTAGAAGGTATTAACCCTCTAGAGCTAAAAAGCATTCCTACATATGATGGTGTTAATCATCCGGCAGATCGCGTATAAAACAAGCCATTCCAGCAGGTCAAATAACAGTTGGTTTTTACTCCTGCGACGCTTATTTTAACTAACAATTAATTGCCCCTTAGGGGCGTTAGCTATTTTGGAGAATTCATGAATTGGTTGAAGCTTTCAGATAATGAAATTATGGAAATTGTTACTCCTATAATGGATAACCTTATGGATGGTTCTACTGATATTGATCATGAAAAACATATCCGAAATTTTAGTGACGATATGAAAAATATTGTCACCAAAGATGAGCTAGAAAAACAATGTAAGGCATATCAAGCAACACTTGGCTTTTTTAGTAAACGAGAGTTTGTTGGTATTTTTAGAAAGAAAAATGATGTGAGAGTTTTTTGGAAGCAATGGTATTGTAAATCTGATGATGAGTTTCTTGCTTTTGTTCACATCGTCAAACGCAATGGAAAACTGGAAATTGTCAATGCTTCAGTATCATAGTAAAAATAGCTAGCAAGTAATTAAAACGGGCCTTTTTACTTTGGGCTGGTTTCGCTTTACTACACATTTTAGCCCACTATTATAAGCCCATTATTAGGGCGTTATGCATCAATTAGAGTTCCCCATGAAATATATACTATCTGTGTTATCTATGTCTGCTTCGTCATTTTGTTTTGCTGCGGATGATTCAAATTTTTCTTTAGGTTTAGGCACCGACCATGGTGGTATTGGAGCGAAGTATTCTATTAATACCGACGATTCAAAATATTATGCTTCTTTAGGAGTTCGTGTACATTCAAGTGCTGGTGGCACAGGGGTTGGCTATGGCGTAGGGTGGGATCATAAAATAGGAGGTAATAACCACTCCTTAGGTATTTTCGCAGGAGCTGTATCAGCTCAAATCAGTAATGGAGAGGTCGCCTTGTATCATGGGTTATCCGGAACTTACAATTATTACTTTTCCGGGGTTAATAACAGTTCATTTGTTATCGGTGGTTCTATCTATAGTGGTGTAACTTCAAAAAATGAATATATATTTGAAGAAAGTTCAAGTGGTGTAGCTCTAAAGCTTGCTTATCAGTGGTAATGCATAACAAATCGTTAAAGCTGGACAAATAACAGTTGGTTTTTGCTCCTTCGTCGCTTATTTTAACCAACTATTATTTTCCTCTTAGTGAGGCGTTTTCTACTTCTAGTATTACTTCCAATTAAGGAGTTCAATTTTACGTATGAAAAAATTATTAATCGGTTTGTCTTTTATGATTCCAAGTGTAGGTTTTTGTTGCCCGTCATTAGAGGGAACATGGTCATCTTCTATACAAAAATTTGAGTCCTTCAATAAAAGATGGGCAAATATAGATGATAAAGCGTGGTCATTTATGACTCAAACTCAAGGTCATGAAGTTGTTGTATTCAACAATATGAAAGAAATGTTTATTGCTACTCCTGAAATTGAAGTCAAGATGGGAGAAAGAAAGATGCAGCTCCCTTCAAAAAAAGAGCAAATAACCTTCAATATTTTAGGCTGTACGGATAATAGTATCGTTTTGGAATATGAAAGATATGGAAAAGCACAAATATCGAAGCTGCACTTCGAAAATGATAATACTTACTGGGAGTATATGGGAACTTCGGACAGTGATGGCAATAGCCATATTAGAGAATATTACACTAAAGCTAAATAAACGTAGCTAACAAGAGTTTTCAAGCCTGAAAAAAACAGTTGGCTTTTTGCTCCTGCGTCGCTATTTTTACCAACTATTTTATTGCCGCTTAAAGCGGCGTTAGCACTATAAGTAGAATTAAATGGAATTTGTTCAATCTCGTTTTCAAAATATTTTTTCTCGGATATATGAAATGCTATGCGGAATGCTTTGGTATATTGTTTTTGCTTTTGTATTTTCCTATTTTTCTTCTTCAGAACTCAGTTTTTTAACTTACTTTATCATGTCAGTAGGTTTTACTTGTTGTTCTACCTTATATTTTATTTTTGTGTATAAAAATGCTTCAAAGATAATACGAACTAATGATGAGAAATTTGTTCTAGTTGATTATAAAACTGTAACAGAGATTAATTGGGAGGACTTTCAGGGTTATAAAATATCTAAAACAATACCATATCAAGTTATCCTTAAAAGTAAGATATATGGCACTAATACTCGATTCAGTTATTACGCATTTTCTTCTAAACAAAGAAAACAAATTTTCGAAGTATTGCAAAGTAAATAGTGCAAACAATAACTTCAAACGGAATAAAGTCAGTTGGCTAGTTTCCGCATCGTTTCACATTTTAGCCAACAATTAAAAGCCTATTAACAGGGCGTTAGGTATTTAGAACATATATGGATATTGCACTTCCAATTCAAATACATCTACTTGTAGTTATTCCATCAATCATCCTTGGTAGTATTAATTTGTTTTTTGAAAAAGGTACTCGTTTTCATAAAACAAATGGAAAGCTCTGGGTATCTTTAATGCTTATCGCTTCTTTTAGCTCGTTTTTTATAATGCCAACGGGCAGCTTAACGTGGCTCCATTTGTTTGCTCTTTTAGTTATTGTAAGCGTCTCAATTGGTATACTAGCCATACAAAAACAGAATAGGCGATTACATATTGGTTGTATGTTTGGTGCTTATGTTGGTACTGTCGTTTCGGCCATAGTTGCATTAAGTATCCCCGGTCGTTTATTACATAATATGTTGTTTTAACTGCACAAAAAGAAGTTAAAACAGGGTTTGTTCTACAGTTTGCTCGGTTTCGCTTCGCTACACAATTTTAGCAAACTGATTATCAGTCCATTAAATGGGCGTTAGGGGTCTTGGAGAATCAATGAAGATTAGAGATATTTTAAAGTGGCAGTGGAATGGGTATAACAAATTCCATAATTCTCGTATAAATTTATGGATTCATATTGTTGCAGTGCCAGTATTCATTTTTGGTACATTGTGTTTTATCAATTCGGTCATTAGCTTGAATTTTTTCTCGTTAATTTACTCTGTGCTTTTAATGGCTCTTTCAATTGGGGTACAAGGTTTTGGGCACAATAAAGAAGAGGTGCCAGCAGAGCTCTTTTCGGGGGCAAAAAATGCTTTTATACGCATTTTCTTGGAGCAACTATATACTTTTCCAAAATTCGTAATCTCTGGGAAATGGTATTCAGCTCTGCGGAATCAGAAACCCTAACAAGTCGTTAAACAAGGACAAAAAATAGTTGTTTTTTGCTCCTTCGTCGCTTATTTTAGCCAACAATATATTGCCCATTAACGAGGGCGTTAGTTTTTTAATGGAATATAAATAATCAAAGGGCTTTGTATCATGAATAAAGTAATACTTATTTTCTTGGTAATGAATTGTGTTAGTTGTGTCGTGTTACCGGAAAAATCTAGAACTAATAAATACAACTGTGGTTTATCAACCGATATGAAAGTATTAAAGTTTGTAAACTTAAACAAAAGAGGTAAACAGTTTTATCCATGGACTGATGAAATTTTTGCTGTTTTTACCGTGCCTATATCAACTGTTATTTCAGGCGGTTACGTATTAATTAATAATACATACCATCTAGGTGAAAAAATGGTTAAGTGTAAATAGTCAAATAAATCGTTTGCAGCCTTTGGGTTGAAATATGAAAAAAATGTTAGGTTTCTTATAGAAGCTGCGGACACAAGTCAATAAACGAGGATACGTACAGCTGGATTTTGCTTCTGCGTCGCCTATTTACCCCCCCCCTAAAAGTTGTAAATTATTAGGGGGACTTACCTAAAGGCTAACGTATTCAACAATGTCGGGTGAATGTCGGGTTAAATTCGTAACCGACATTAACAAAATCAAGGAATACTTGTGATTCTTAAGTACAGAGGTAAGTTTAATGATTCTTAAAGAACTACGTATTAGCAAGCACCTTTCACAAGAGCAATTAGCTCAAATGTCTGGATTAAATGTTAGAACAATCCAACGAATTGAAAGTGGCTCCAATGCTAGTGTAGAGTCCCTTAAATGTCTTGCTGCTGTACTTGAGGTTGATGTATCAACTTTGAATCAGGAGAAACTTATGATTGATAAAACATCGGATAATTGGAAAACTTTACCTTTACTATTGAAGTGTTGGTTTGTATTTAATTTTTTACAAACACGACCGAGCAGAAAATCAGCGTCTAGAGTTGAAACCATAGGTCACATAAGTGGTTTTATGTTTTGTTGCTTAGGACTGATAAATGAGGCTGCACTTGTTGGCGGGTTACTCATGCTTGCTACTGCGTATTTATACCATTGGCTAAAATGGCAAGGTGATAAGTATGGTATTTGGTATGACCCTGAGTCAGTTAAAGGCAACTGACAACTCACTTAAAAAGACTAATAACCGTTGGCTATTTGATCCTTAGTCGCCTTTGAGGCGTTATGTGTCAGTGTTATCCACAATCAGTGTTATTGGTATTAGAAAACAATCGAAGCGGAACGCCTCAGAATTTAACACAACTTAAGCTTTAATCAATTTATCAGCAAGTTATAATGAGTTATTGTATATAGTAATCTCACTCATTCAGTGGTGTTTTTTATCAGCGTGTAAGGTTGTGCGCCTAATTGATGAATATGCTTGGCATTGTTAGGTTGCGATAATTATTATCTCTGGCATGACCTCTCATGCGCCAAGTTCGGTGCGTTATTATTCATTTTTTCATGGCAGAAAAGTCACTTCATTAAACGACACTAAAAGTTAGAAAAGGTTAGAGGTTAACTTCAATTGAATCATTCCCCGTTATTAGAAAAAACTATTGCCTTTTTACATGAGGTACCTGATGCCAATGAACAAACACCAGTGCTTGATCTCGCCTGTGGTAGTGGCAGAAATGGTCTTTATCTGCTTGAACAGAACTTACCTGTGGTATTTGCTGATATAAAAGAGTCGGCTCTTGAACAGGTAAAAAGTACAATCAACTGTCATCACTGCGAGGGAAAATCATCAGCAGGTTTTTGGCAAGTAGACTTTGAGCAAGACCACTTTGAACAAGAAAAAGTAAAACCTTTAGCAGGTAAGTCCTTTTCAGCCATTATCGTTTTTCGTTATTTACACCGAGCGCTATTTGAACAAATTAAGCAAGCTGTGATCCCAGGCGGTTATGTTGTTTATGAAACCTTTACTGTAGATCAGCCGCAATTTGGTCGACCGAAAAATCCTAAGTTTTTATTAAAGCCTGGTGAGTTAGTGGAAACCTTCTCTGATTGGCAGGTTATCCATAGTTTTGAAGGGTTAGTTGAAGCTAACAATGAATCTGGGAAACAAGCTGTTGCTCAGATTATCGCAAGGAAACCTTTGCTATAATGAACCAGCGCTTTGCCAATTCAACGTTAATTTAGGCTATTTCGGTATTCTCCCGGAGTTTGCTGCGTGATTTTTTTAAACCATCTAAAAAAGGATCTTGGCTCAATGAAGCCTAATTCTCCACTTATCTGATTCACACTCAATTGTTCTTGTGCTAAAAAATCTTTTGCCATACTCAATCGAGTTTCATCCAACAGTACTTGAAAGGTATAGCTTTCTTCACTTAAGCGTCGTTGCAACGTTTTTGCTCCCAAACCAAGTGAGTTAGCAATATCAGGTTGGAGATAGCTGCCACTTTTTAAGGTATTTTTAATTTCTCTGCGCACTTGACTGAGCAAACTTACCTCGGGTGATATAGTCGAAATTAATGTCTTAGCATGAGACTCAAGTGTGTCGAGCAGTAGCAGATCTCCTTTATTTAATGGTAATGCGAGTAAAGATGTATCGAATAAAATCGCATTCTCTGCTTGGTTGTATAACACAGGACATTCAAAAACTGCTTGGTACTCCTGCTGCTGCGATAGTTCTGGTTGCTCTCGAGTTAACAATACTTTTATTGGTTTACCTTGGTTATTGATTAAGTATCGGGCAAAAGTAGACCAAGATGCTAAACAGTTATCTATCATCTGCTGCTTCACTTTCATATCAGTAAAGTGACATTGCCAACCTATTTTAAAACAATGGCCTTGTTGCTCAATATTTGTAGTGCCCATATCACCAACAAGCTGTTCAAATGAAGGTATTTTAGTAATTGCATCACCGAGCGTTTTGCAATTCATAGAAATATAGCCAAGTACGCTATATGAACTTGGTTGAACAAATTTAGCGGTATGTAAACCAAAGAGTTTATCGTTTGAAAGCTCAAGCAAAGCGCTGATCAATGCTTGAAATTGCTTACCAGTAATATACTGGCTACTATCACCAAGTAAATCAGCTGTTATATTTAGATTTGCCAAGATAGGGTTGAGATCAAGTTGCTGCTCTTGCGCCAATTGCAGGTATTGATTCACTGCATGCAATGAAGCTTTACCTAACCCGCTGCCTAATGCGTTGCTATTTTTATCAATCTTTATCACAAATATTTGTCCTAAACGGAGAGTGAAACAGTCTCATTAGGACATTTTGTCCATGTTTATGTTTTTGTATCATGTATTTTTACCACAGTAAAATAAATGACAGCAAATGATAATAATTGATTGTAAAGGCAGACAATAATGAAGCGTTGGAATGGATGGGGTGATGAAAACTCTAGTATGGCGTTACCGATTTCGGCTGATGTGTTTTTACAGCAAAGGGTCGGTGCGGGTAATAAACTAACCGATATATCCCTAGCTGATGCTGTTAATCTAGTTCCGGCTAGTAAACTTAATACCTTTATTAAAGGTAAGCTTGAAGGTCGTATTAAACGAAGCCTTGAAAATAATTCGCACCCGTTGATCTCTACCGATGCGGAACAAAGACTTAGGCACGCGAGAGGGCATTCTCTTCCTGATTATATTGCTATGCGAACAGGAGATATAAAACACTTTCCTGATGGAGTATGTTTTCCTGAGAATCGTCTGCAAGTAAAAGAGCTGCTTCAATATGCGAAACAAAATAATATTGAACTCATTCCCTATGGTGGTGGCACCAGTGTCGCAGGCCATATTAATCCTAAAGCTGATTCATCTCGACCCATAGTTACTGTGGATATGACGCATATGAATCAGCTACTTGATTTAGATGAAGAAAGTCACATTGCCACGTTTGGGGCTGGTACATTAGGTCCCATGGTTGAAGCACAGCTACGAGCTAAAGGATATACTTTAGGCCACTTCCCTCAGTCTTTTGAACTGTCATCTATTGGTGGTTGGATTGCTAGTCGTTCAAGTGGACAACAATCACTGCGTTATGGCCGTATTGAACAGTTATTTGCTGGCGGTAATATCGAAACATTCGCGGGCTCTCTTGAGATGCCCGCTTTTCCTGCATCATCAGCAGGACCTGATTTACGAGAAATAATCCTGGGCAGTGAAGGGCGATTTGGCATTCTAACTGAAGTTAAAGTGCGGGTGACAAAGTTAGCCGATCATGAAGAATTTTCGGTACTATTTTTTCCGAGCTGGCAGCAAGCTAAATCATTTTGTCGAATGACAGTGCAAAGTCATATTCAGCTTTCGATGTTACGTGTAAGTAACGCTGTAGAAACACAAACACAACTTAAGCTTGCTGGTCATGAAAAAGCCATTTACTGGTTAGAAAAATACTTAAACCTTCGAGGCTGTTCACAAGAAAAATGTATGCTTACCTTTGGTATTACTGGTTCCAACAAGCAAGTTAAACAAGTAAAAAGCTTGTTAAAGCCTTGGATTAAAAAATACCAAGGTATTTCAGCGGGTACTTTATTGGGTAAAAAATGGCAGGAGAATCGCTTTCGCTCACCCTATTTACGAGATGCTTTATGGCATAAAGGTTATGTGGTAGACACGTTGGAAACTGCAACCAACTGGGATAATGTTGATAATCTGATGCAAAAGATCGAGCAAACATTATCTTCAACATTAGCTTCAACACCTAGCGCTAGTGAGCAAGTGCATGTATTTACCCATTTATCTCATGTCTATAAACAAGGTTGCAGTCTATATACCACCTACGTTTATAAAAATGGTAAAGATCACCATGAAACCTTAGCTAATTGGCAAAAATTAAAACATGCGGCCAGCAAGGCAATTGTGCAACATGGGGGCACTATTAGTCATCAACATGGTGTTGGTAAAGATCATGCGCATTATTTAGCTATTGAAAAAGGAGAGCAGGGCATGCAATTACTGCACGCTTTATCTGCACACTTTGATGAGAAGAAGTTACTTAATCCTGGAACTTTACTCAATGACTAACTTTTCCAGCGCTGAAGAAGCGTTGTTAGGCAATATAACTATGACTCGGCAACAACGACTCGAACAAATAAAGACTTGTCAGTTATGGGATATTATTATCATTGGTGGCGGTATTGTTGGCGCAGGAATTTTAAAGCGCGCCAGTCAGTTAGGACTGAAAGCCTTGCTAGTTGAACAGAAAGATTTTGCTTGGGGAAGCTCTAGTCGCTCATCAAAAATGGTACATGGCGGATTACGATATATTGCACAGGGAAAGGTAAGATTAACCCGTGAATCAGTATTACAACGAGAACAAATGCTTAAGCAAGTACCTTTGCTGGTGCAAAAACACAGCTTTGCCATGTCTCACTATAATAAACAATTTCCTTGGCCTTGGCTCTTTAATACCTTGCTCAGTGTTTATGAAGTTATCGCCGATTTTAGCTTTTCTTTCAAAAAACACTCATCTTTTTCTAAAGGGGATTACCTATTGCTAGTCCCGGGCGCTAAACAAAAAGCATTGTTGGGAGGCACGCAATTTTGTGACGCGCTTACTGATGATGCTCGCTTAGTGCAAAGACTAATACAAGAATCATTACAGCTAGGCGCTCAGGCAATTAATTATTGTCAGGTAGAAAAGTTAATAGTTCAAGATAAGGTAGGGCAAGTTAAAGCAGATCAAAAGCAAGTTGTTACTGGTGTACAAGTTAAAACAGAAGAGGAAAGTGAGTCTTTTTCCTTAACGGCAAAAATAGTTATTAACGCCACCGGAGCATGGAATAATGAACTGCTCGAAAAGTTAGTTAACGCTAAAAATACTCCTCAAACTTCACCAGCACTAGAAGCAATACCAGTAGCATTTAAAATCCGGCCACTAAGAGGAAGTCACTTACTCATACCCAGCTGGCGATTACCCGTTGGAAGTGTTATCTCAATTCTTCATCCCCTAGATAAAAGGCCGGTGCAAATATACCCTTGGCAAAATGTTACGCTAGTAGGAACTACAGACGTAGAGCATCGAGAGCCATTAGCCAAGGAAGCTCAGATAAGTACTCAAGAAGTTAACTATTTATTACAAGCGATTGACAGTCAATTTCCTCAGGCTGATATCAGCTATAAAGATATCTTATCTACTTTTGCTGGTGTTAGACCTGTCGTGGCTAGTGGCGGATATGTGGCCCCTTCAAAAGAAAAACGCGAACATAGTATTGCTCAATATGCGGGGATAATTTCGGTTGCCGGAGGGAAATTGACCACCTTTGATATTATTGCTAAACAAGTTATAACAAGGGCCTGTGCTGCAATAGGGCAAGCTAAACCTAGTTTTATAAACACGGTATTTGAGCCTTGCACTAGCTCTGAATTAAATGGTTTACCTAAGTTTGTTCAAGCGCAAATACAAGCATGTTACGGTAACCTCAGCGAAGTGTTCCGTCAGCAGGCGAAAGCTTCCTTACTTAATACAGTATCTTACAGTAAGCATTTATGGGCGGAACTAGTTTGGGCTGCAAAATATGAGCAGATTCAGCATCTGGATGACTTGTTGTTAAGAAGAACCCGTCTGGGTAATGTACTGCCCAATGGCGCGGCTGAACATTTAAGGGATATAAAAGAACTTTGCTTTAAAGGGCTGGGTTGGAATGAAGAAAAATGGCAACAAGAGATCTGTCGATATAAGACTCTTTGGCTGCAATGTTACAGTTTACCAGAGGCATGTAAGATATGATCCAAGGTATAAAGCCAGATAAAAAAAACGATGATTTAATTTTAACTATTGATAACGGTACACAAAGCGTACGTGCGTTACTATTTGATTTACAAGGGAACTTAGTTGCAAAATCCCGTGTCGAATTAACTGCCTATTTTTCAGAGAAACCCGGTTGGGCTGAGCAAAATGTTGACTATTTCTGGAAAATGTTAGGTAAATGCACACAAGCATTATGGCAGCAAGAAAATGTCATTAGAGAAAATTACAAAGCAAGAGTGAGTGCCGTTACTATTACCACCCAACGAGGTACAGTAGTTAATTTAGATAAAAACGGTAAACCACTTCGCCCAGCTATTCTTTGGTTAGATCAGCGTTTAGCCCAGCAAGAAGCAAAAACTAAGATGCCTTGGTACTGGCGGTTAGCTTTTAGCTGCCTTATGCAAACACAAATTATTGAT
>Ga0209395_1001325_pt1 | contig 34911 bp, 29 predicted proteins | sample GOMGulsemesocosm_3_FD_184635 | JGI IMG/M metagenome (GOLD analysis project Ga0209395, IMG submission 184635) | Methane-oxidizing microbial communities from mesocosms in the Gulf of Mexico - GOM9D Gulf of Mexico (SPAdes) (version 2) | ecosystem: Environmental > Aquatic > Marine > Cold seeps...
ACTTCGTCATCGAATAATTAAGAAACTTATATAAAGCCAGTGAAGATCAATATATTCCAAATAAATAGCCGATAAAATATCAATATAGAAACTTAATTGATCAATACAAACTTGAATAAATTTCATTCATTTATTCTCTTATGAGGGCTGACTTATGAGCATAGAAAATTCACACCACAGTAAACTCAGTGATAATGTTTCTTTTGGTAATGTTTACATAATGACTCATTCTATTTTTTCAAATGTGATTCGAATTGGCTGCACACTAAGTGATACTGTGGAGTACGCAAAATCACTCTCGGCGAAAAGTCCCGGACATTATGATGTTTTTTTCTCTCTAGCTTGTGATACCCCATGCAAGGTCAAGAAGCAGCTAAGAGAGCATTTCGATGCTAAAAAATACGTTAATGAATTTTATGACATTTCACCTGAAACCGCTAAAAGTATATTGCAAAGAGAGGCAATGAAAATACCTGTTTTAAGTATGAGTTGAACAGCTTTTCAAACTAAAAAGCTGTTATTTAACTAATATCACTCCATTTTATTGACTGACTTTTATACTGCTAGCCTATTACCTTTTGCACTTTTAACGATGACGAACGCCATAAATAATACAATGCAGGTAAAACCAGTAAAGTTAAAATAACCGCACTTAACATGCCTCCAACCATAGGAGCTGCAATGCGGCTCATCACCTCAGAACCAGTACCTGTGCCGTATAAAATAGGCAATAAGCCAACAATAATAGCTGCGGCAGTCATCATCACGGGGCGAACACGCAAACCAGCTCCATGTAACACAGCCTGTAGTATATGTTCTTTGGTAGTAGCAATCCCTTTAGAGCGATGTTCATTTAGCATTTCTTGGTAAGCTTGGTTTAAATAAACCAGCATAATAACGCCAATTTCTACAGCAACTCCAGCGAGTGCGATAAAGCCAACACCAACAGCCACAGAAAAATTGAACCCTTCTAAATACATTAACCAGATACTGCCTACCATAGCGAGAGGCAAAGTCCCCATTATCATTGCAACTTCAATGACATTCCTAAAGTTCAGATAAAGTAGAATAACGATAATAAATAGCGTTAAAGGCACAACATAAGCCAACTTAGCCTTAGCACGCTGCATGTATTCATATTGCCCCGCCCAATTTATTGAGTAACCCGCAGGAAGTTTTAGCTTGTCTTCAACTATTTTTTGAGCAGCAAGCACATAGCTTCCAACATCGACACCTTCAATGTCGACAAAAGCCCAACCATTAAGACGGGCATTTTCAGACTTAATACCTGGTGGACCGTCTTCTACAATGATATTCGCGACATCTCCCAATGAAATGCGTTGTCCATTAGGCGTAACGATAGGCAACAAAGATAACTGCTCAGGAGAGTCTCGATAATCTTGGGGGTAGCGTAAGCTCACCGGATAACGTTCCAGACCTTCCACCGTCTTAGTAACATTCATCCCCCCAATGGCCGTTGCTACTACTTGTTGAATTTCCGCAATATTTAAACCATAACGGGCGGCTTTTTCTCTTTGAATATCTACTTTTACATAACGCCCACCCGCAACACGTTCTGAATAAACGGACGCAGTGCCAGGTACATCAACGAGGATAACTTCTAATTGCTTGCCAATAGCTTGGATAATCGATAAATCAGGTCCAGCAATCTTAATACCAACCGGTGTCTTAATCCCCGTTGCTAACATATCAATACGGGTCTTAATTGGCATCACCCAAGCATTCGTCACACCGGGAAGTTTAATTAATGCATCAAGCTCTTTTTTCAAACTTTCTGTTGTTACTCCTTCTCGCCATTGGTCGTGAGGTTTAAACTGGATGAAGGTCTCCAACATGGTAAGGGGAGCAGGATCTGTTGCCGTTTCTGCCCGACCTACCTTTCCAAATACGGTTTTAACTTCTGGCACAGTCTTAATCAATTTGTCAGTTTGCTGGAGAAGCTGACGTGCCTGCCCGATAGAAATCCCTGGGTAAGTCGTGGGCATATACATCAAGTCACCTTCATCAAGGGGGGGTATAAACTCACTGCCAATTTTATCAAGTGGATATATCCCAACAACAAGCACCGCTAATGCTGCAAACAAGGTGAATTTTGGAAAACGTAAAACTGATTTCAATGCCGGCAAATAGATAAAGGTCAAAAACCTATTGACCGGATTTTTATGTTCAGATATGACTTTACCTCGAATAAAGTACCCCATAAGTACCGGTACTAATGTTATGGCAAGTGCAGCAGAAGCCGCCATAGCATAAGTCTTCGTAAAAGCGAGTGGAGCAAACATTCGCCCTTCTTGTGCCTCTAAGGTAAATACCGGCACAAAACTTACCGTAATAATGAGTAAACTAAAGAACAATGCGGGTCCTACTTCGCTAGCCGACTCTACGACTATTTGCCAACGGTTCTCATTGTTCAATGTTTTCCCTTGTGAAGTGAGGCGTTCCATGTGCTTGTGCATATTCTCTATCATGACAATAGCGCCATCAATCATTGCCCCAATAGCAATAGCAATACCGCCCAATGACATGATATTTGCGTTAAGCCCTTGTAAGTGCATTATTATAAATGCGGTTAGAATACCTACAGGTAAACTCACAATCGCCACTAAAGAAGAGCGAACATGAAATAAGAAGATAATACATACTAACGCCACCACACCAAATTCTTCTAGTAGCTTAAACGCCAAGTTGTCAACAGCTCGTTCTATTAACGCAGAACGATCGTAAACCGGAACTATTTCAACTCCTGCTGGTAAGCCTTTCTTAAGCTGTTCAAGCTTTTCTTTGACACGGTTTATTACTTGCTGAGCGTTTTCACCAAAACGCATTACAACGATACCACCAACGGTTTCTCCTTCACCGTTAAGATCAGCTACACCACGGCGCATTTGAGGCCCAGTGCCAATATCTGCGACATCTTTTAACAGTAGTGGTGTACCATTTTCGTTAACACCTAACGGAATATTTTCTAGGTCTGAAACACTTTTAATGTAACCTGTGGCTCTTACCATATATTCTGCTTCAGCCATTTCGATAACTGATGCCCCTATTTCCTGATTCCCCTGTTTAATAGCCATTTGAATATGTGAAAGCGGAATACCAAAAGCACGCAATTTATCAGGGTTAATACTGACTTGATATTGTTTAACCATGCCGCCAAGTACGCTAACTTCAGAAACACCAGGAACGGTTTGCAACTCATATTTTAAGAACCAATCTTGCAAACTACGTAATTGGCTTAAATCATGTTGACCTGTTTTATCGGTAAGGGCATACAAATAGACCCAACCAACCCCTGTTGCATCAGGCCCTAATTGCGGACGAGCATCACTTGGTAAATTGGGCGCTACTTGGCTTAAATACTCAAGTACTCTAGAACGTGCCCAATAAAGGTCTGTATCTTCATCGAAAATAACGTAAACATAAGAGTCACCAAAAAATGAATAACCTCGCACCGTAACGGCGCCAGGCACAGACAACATCGCGGTGGTCATGGGATAAGTGACCTGGTCTTCAACAACTTGTGGAGCTTGGCCCGGATAGCTTGTTTTAATGATCACTTGCACATCAGATAAATCAGGTAATGCATCAATCGGTGTTTTACTGACTGAATACCCCCCTGCACCAACAAGTAATAATGTTGCAAGTAAGACGAAAAAACGATTAGTAACAGACCAACGAATAACGGCAGTGATCATCATTATTCTCCTTTATCGCCGTTAGTTGAATCTTCCATTAAATCGTCACTTTTCAACATGGCCATTGCACTGACAATAATGAAATTACCCTCTCTAATTTCAAAAGTGAACATCACATATGCATTGTTTGAAAATAAGGTCATGTCTACATTGTCATCAACAATAAAATCAACTCTGTCGGCCTCACGCCCCCACTCAACAATAGCTCCTCGGTCGATGGTAACCATTCTATGACTAACCATTACCGAAACGACTGTGCCGTTAACGGTGGCAGAGGAGACTGTTTCGGAAGGTATTGAGTCACTGTTATCACTTATCCCCATAGCTGTAGGCTCAATTTGATCCGCTTCTAATTGATCAGATGAATAATGCATGCGTTTAAAATCTGAAGATTTGCTCGATTCAGAATCGAGTAAAAATTGCGCTGAACTGACAACTTGCTCCCCTTCCCTCAGTCCTTTTATTATCTCGACGCTTTCGCTGTCATAACGACCCACAGAAACTTCTACAGATTTGAAACTGCCTTCACCTAAGGCAAGCACAACTCGGTCTTGATTACCCGTTCTGATCAGTGCTTCTTTTGGAATCAATAAGACTTGCTCATTAGCACTGGTATCAATAGATATTTGAGCAAACATATTAGGTTTCAATTCTCCTTTTTCGTTAATAAAACGTAATCTAACAATGCCGGTTCTTGTTTTAGGATTAATCATAGGGTGAACGTGCTCAATAGTTCCTTCCCACGATTTATTAGGTAAATAATCTAGACTCATAGTCACCTTGTCTCCCATTGAAACTTGCGCAACTTCTCTTTCAAAAATGTCTGCTTTTACCCATACCTGACTTAAATCGGCAATTGATAACATCATAGTTTCTGGCTTCACATAAAAACCTTCTCGAATATCTAATTGCTTTACAACCCCACCTTGAGGTGCATAAAAAGTAACAAACTGTTGAACCTGTTTATCTCTTTTCAGTTTACTAATACTGACTAAGGGGAATTTTAATGACTTAAGGCGATTTTGAGCCGCAATAAGTAACCGTTGATTTTTACTCGATAGTGCAATCAAAAACTCTTCTTGTGCATTAACCAATTCAGGTGAATATATATCGTAAAGTGGTTGATTTTCAGTAACGGGATCTCCAATGGCATTAACATATAATTTTTCAATCCATCCTTGAACTCGTGGATGAATATGTACTAATTTATCTTCGTCATACGTGACAAATCCGACGGTATTGATTTGACTATGGAGGGCTTTATATTGTGCAGCTACGGTTCGTACCCCTAAGTTATTAATGACGTTAGGTGTGATGTAAATTGTGCCTGGGCCTTCATCAGGTCCTTTTCCACCATCATCATAAACCGGAACTAAATCCATGCCCATGGGTGATTTACCCGGCTTGTCTTTTCTATAATTTGCATCCATTGGTGCGACCCAATAAAGTGGCTTTTTCTCTTTAATCGCGGCACTAGTACCTTTTGTACTGCCTGTAGGAGTTAACAAATTATATGTAGAAAACGTGATGATTCCGCCGATAAACATACCAAAGATCATTGGCTTAATATATTTTTGTATTGTATTGGCGTTAGTGTGATCGCTCATTGCTTTTCTCCTGAAACAGCTATATTTCGACGGCTACGGGTAAAGTCTATTTTGCTTTGCTTGTTTTGAATAGCTGCAGTATCGAGACTGTCGATAAATAAATAATTGAGTTCGAGTCTTATCTTTTGTTCTTCAACGTTGATTGTTAATTCATCTATTTCGGCGTTTAGCACCGCAATTCTTGAACGTACGACTTCAGAAAAATCACCGTCATCATTGGTATAAGCCGTCAAAGAAGCTTCTGCTTGATCTTGTATTTGCGGTAATAATTTCGTTTTATATAAGTTTTCACGTCCTTTTAAACGCAATATTCTTCCCTTTGCACTTGAGTAAGCACCTAATAATTTCCTTAGTAACAGTAACTTTTCAGTTTTAACCGCTTCTGTTTGAGATATGGCTGATTGAACTTCTTCATCTTGTCGGTTTTCGGTAAAAAGTGGTAGATCAAACGTTACACCAACAGAAAACAAATTAGCTCGACTACGACCCATAGGATCATCCCCGCGATAACCATAACTCGCATTTACCCCCCATTGTGCTTGGTACTTTTGTCTAGCCAAATTAATACCAGTTTTAGTTGACTTTACTTTCTTGTCGATAGCCATAACCGAAGGGTGATTTGAAAAGTATTGCACTAATTCACTTGGTTTAAGCCAATTATCATTGAATACTATATTTCGATAAAGCAGGTCAATTTGAGGAAGTTGCTGGCTCAATACAACATTATGCAAAGTGTTATAAAAAGAAAAGTCACTGGCTAACGGCGTTTCATCGATTAAACTATTTACCTTAGAGGCCTTGTCGATAGAAAATGTGGTTAACCATTGTAAAAGCATTCCTTCATAATGACTTTTCTGTTGTGCTAATTTGTCTAACCGATCATCTAAACGGGTTAGCTCTAGCTGTGCTCGAACAATATCTTGCTGACGGCTTTTACCTAAAGTGGATGAATAACTTACTGTTGCAACATCGGTTAGTTGTTCAAACAGCGATCTATTTTTTTCAATTAATGCGATACTTTGCTGAATTCGAAAGGCGTCAAACCATAAACTTCCTACGGTAACAGCTACTTTTGCTGCCCTATCTTTTCTTTGAAAAGGAAACGCTTCACTTTGAATTTGTAATTGTTGGCTTTTAAACGCTAAAGTATCTCCGCGAGGAAACACTTGTGAAATGCCCACCTTCGCTTGTGTCATATTTTCTTGGCCAAAATCAAAACCATTCGTTGGCAAGTTTGCCAACCCTATAGACATTTTAGGATCAGGCAATGTGTTTACCGCCATACTCATTGATGATATAGCCCTTTGTTTATGCAGATTACCCGTTAACCACGGGTCATTTTTTTGAGCCAGCCGAACAGCCTTATCAAAAGATAAAGCGCCTTTAGTATTCATCACTTGAGGCTCAGCGGCACTGACAGAAAAAAGTGTAAAAGCTAAAATTCCTGCACTATATTTCAGGCGAAATTTGCTAATCACGTTTAGCTTATTCATTGAGTTATTCCTTGTAGGATTGAAAATCAATCCAAAATTGATAAGTGCAATCCTAACCATTTGAAAATATTTAATAATTGATATTCCCAATGACCAATAAGAATATCAATTAAAATCTTTGATAAGGGTATTTTTGATGAAGCTAGAAAATAGTAATACTAATGACAAGATCAAAAAGCCCAATACAGTATATCGTTATATAAATGAGCCAAAATTTGGACACAATTATTCTGTGGTTAGCTTAATATTGGGGGACGATATAATGATGCAGGCTGCTGGCTTTGAGCCAATAAAGAATAGGATAGTATTTTAGTAGGTGAGCTAACAATTGCGGTATTGCTTACTATTTTCATAAACATAGCAATATTTGAGCAGCCCCCGGTAAAGCAGTTACAAGTTTCAGTACAACATTCTTCCATCGATGTTTCTGACTTCTCAGGAGAATTTGTAGAAGAGCCACTGGCCATTTCATGGTTACTGTGGTCCATCATTGACATATTTTGAGATTGCTCTTGTCCGTTCATTCCCATCATGCTCATCATGCTCATCATTTGATAAGACATAACAGTAGACGCCACTGCCTGACCAACAAAGGTCAAACAAACTAGCAATACCATTAATGATTTAGAGAAGTTAAAAGTCACAAGTTATCGACAAAATAATTACAGTTAACGTGGATAATCTCATAACGGCTCTTTATATTCAATTGGAAAATAGCACTGGCGCTAATGAGGCCACATGGCTAGGCGTTATTTAAGCCCATGTTGCACATATTCACCCTTCACCGTTAATTGAACTGTAATGGGAGTATCGGTTTCATTCTTCCAATACCACCCATGAGAGCCAGCAAAAGGCGCGGTAAAGCTCCCTTTCATTTCATCTAATGTTGCTATGGCGTAGCTTTCGAAATATCCGGTCGTATCTCCTTTGGGTTCGCCATGCAAATCAAAATATAGAGCTTGGCTATCAGTGTCCCATTCGTATGTTAATTTTTGATATTGTTCCATAATGAATTTGTACTCTACTCCTTTACCAGCAGGTACAATAACAGCAATAGTTTCTGTAACAGCTGCTGAAGCTTGTAATGAAAGGGGATCTGAGGAAACTATTTCTGCATCATGAAAAACGGTAAGCCCAAGTTTTTGTCCAATACCTGTTGGATCAATATTATATTCAGCTGGTAATATTACGATTAATAAAGCACTAGCTGCAAATATTACGCTAAATAGCGTGTATTTCAGCAACGCGGTATTCGTTAATGTAATAGCTTGTGGTGTTGTTTTTGGCATTACTTTCTGCATTGTTTTATCTCTTAAAATAGAAAATTTTTCTTAGTAAAATTGTATGACTACGTTATTACATCAATTAGCTAATGAAATAACCGGTTAATTGAAAACCTATTAACATAAAACCCGCACTCATCAACATGCAATTTGTACTTGTTGCAAATCGAGTGAAACTATGGTGTTTACGCCAAAAATTAATAATTAAAAGAATAAATGCTAAGGCGCTAAATTGTCCTAATTCAACACCTACATTGAAGGCAACTAAGTTGGCAATTAATCCGTCATCGGGCAGTTGAAACTCTTGTAATTTCGTCGCTAAGCCAAACCCGTGAAAGAGTCCGAAGATCAGTACCGCTAACTTCGCATTGGGAGATTTACCAAATAGTCGGCTAAAACCACCTAAATTATCAAATCCTTTATAAACAACTGACAAACCAATAATGGCATCGATTAAATAAGCATTCACTTGAATATCGCTGATCACGCCAAACAATAACGTTAAACTGTGCCCTAAGGTAAACATACTGACATACAATAAAATATCGCGTCTTTTATATAAGAAGAACAAAACTCCTACTAAGAACAATAAGTGATCATACCCTGTCACCATATGCTTAGCACCGATATACAAAAATGGAATAATTTGTACGCCAGTATTTTGTAGTAAAAATGCCCGTGTTCTTTCATCTACCCCATGAGCAAAAACGTCAAAGGGGAGCCATAACGCAAATAGAACGATAAAAGTGAATAATACATATCGCTGCATAATAGTAGGCATTAACAGTTTCCTTTACTTAGAATATAATTAAATTGAAAAAACAGACTGAAACATAGTATATTTTATGTGTTAATTCGATGCTATTTGTAAACAAGATTTTATGTTACCAAATCCATGAACTTAACTCTCTTACCAGAATTTTGCAGCAGGATTAATGAGCTAATAGAATAATGCATCATGACCCCTTAACACTCAGTTACAAAATATAACACCTAGTTATAGATGCTTTATTATCATTCACCCCAGACAACATTAGTTCACAAAATAAACAGTTTTCGCAGCTCATTGACGACAGTGAAGCCTTTATAACAAAAGACTACAGCAGTAGAAGTACAATATAATCGTTATAGTTTGCGAATAAAATGCCCGGCCTATTTCATTTTTATGACGCATTGAATCAATTATATCTCCCCCTAAAATGCTTGTAGTTTAGTTAGCGCTTCGTTGCCTGTATTAGTCAAAATAAGTTACATTGCTGCTCATTTTGAATAATCTAGCTTCTGTTAGCTTGCTTACCATTTAATAATTTAGGGTTAATTATATGAAACCTCGTCTGTTAACATTCCTCTTAGCGCTTTGGTTAGTGCCTTTTTACAGCCTTTGCGGTGAACCGATTATTATAGGGGAAACCATCACCATCGATTCAAAAATTCTGATGAAAAAGGCTAGTCTTAATATTCGATTACCTAGCAGTTATCAGGCATTAGAGAATAAACGATACCCTGTTTTCTTTAGTCTAGGTTCTTTTTCAACTACTGCAGTTACCATTGACGCGCTAAGTCATAATCAAGAATATCCAATGCCTGACACTATATTGGTATCCCTGACCACTGAAACAATAGTAAATTTTATTCAGCGAGGGGGCAAGAGTGAAGATTTTATTAACTTCTTCGAAACCGATGTTGTCCCCTATATAAACAAACATTATCGTAGCCAACCATTTAGAATATTTGCGTCAAGTGAAAGATTCGGCCAGGCAGCGTTATATGCATTAATTCACAAACCTGAACTATTTCAAGCTTATTTTGCCATAAGTCCATGGATAACAGATGATTCTGGCTTGGTAAACGAATTTGAAACATTTTTAAAAGGTAACAAAGATATATCTGCCTTTTTATGGTTAAGCTCTGGTAGCGATCCAGAAGTGACGTCAAGTAATAATAAATTGAGCTCGCTTTTACAAAAGTATGCCCCAGAAAATCTGGTATGGAAAAATGCGCAGTTCAACCAAAATACAAATATGTCGCAAGGTCTGGTCAGCCTGCCAACCGCATTGGAGTCTTTATTTGCTGATCTGGTCTTGGCACCAGACTCAACAATAGTTAGAGAAGGAGTCAAATCAATAAAAAGCTATTATCGACAGCTCTCGGATACTAAATACGGCTATGCGATCTCCTCTGAAAAAGCATTACGAAATCTTGGCTATGCGTTGCTCAGTGAAGAAAAGATCAAAAAGGCTATAGAAGTCTTCGAGATCAATTTAAAGGACTATCCTGATTCTCCACATGTCTATAGAGCCCTTGCTACGGCCTTAACGATTGACAACAATTTGGTTGCGGCTTTACCCTTGCAAAAAGCCGCCTATAAACTGGCGGTTGAGCAAAAAAGTGAATATGAAAGCTTCTATAAACAATTACTTACCGAATTAGAAAGTAAATTGTCGGTCAATTGATAATTGTTGTTCTTTGGCACATTAACTAAATTAAACGCAATAAAATAATGGTGTATTAATGAGGCAGGGTTAGTCTATTTATATCCTAGGTGCCAATAGGGTTTAACTCTATTCATCGGCTAGCTCTCCTCTTTCTATGATACTACCATGCAGACTCCTCTCGTATCATAGCCAGAACAATGTCATCGCCACTTTTCTTATTCAATTAAAGAAAAGCATATTAATTTCTTCAAATGATCATATTGAGATCTGATCGTGGCTAAAGAAAGAGCCAGTTTATGGTGGTAATGTCGTGATATTGCCGTGATATTGCTCATAATCGACTACACTAAAAGGTATCATTCAAAATCATAAAGTGACGAGCCTTATAATATGTTGTTCTACGTATTCTTTTCACTAAGGTTAAATCAGGGTGTTTCATTTAGAAAAGTTAGTGTACTTACCTCTGCGTTAACTTTGTTTTTTAGCGCGTTCAAAAGTGTTCCTAGTCTGGTTTTATTGCTGGCTTATTTAAGCTTCAACTCAGCGGCACAAACTAAAGACCAAGGTGAAAGTTTAACGGTTCACTATTTCAGTAATGATCAAGAGCACTTCATCTCAGGGATAAAAACCCCTCAAGGATACCGTTTTAATCCCAACGCTAAAAAGGTCATTAATTTGGCGACTTTAAATTGGCCTCCATATATTGGCGAAGATATTTGTAATAAGGGTTGGGTCTTTCAATTTGCGGTGTCATTACTTGCCAGCAAAGGCTATCAAGTAAATGTTCACTTTTACCCTTGGGCAAGATCTGTAAAATTAGTCGAACAGGGAGTAATGGATGTACTTTTTCCTGAATATTTTATAGAAGAAAGCGCCCCTTCTGATAATTACCCACAACAAAATCGACGTGAATTACTGAGCTTATCAAATACATTTCCCGGGGGTAATATATCGATATTACAACGTAGAGGAGACAATCTTAATTTATACCAAGGCTTATCGGTTCTCAAAGGGAAAATAATAGGTGTCGTGCGCGGCTATCAAAATACTCCAGAGTTTGATGCTATGATGGATGCTAAAGAGTTTTCAGTAGTGGAAGCCGTTGATGAATTACAACTGATAAAATTATTAGTTTCAAAGCGTGTAGAGTTGATTGTAGGCGATCCTAAAGTATTTAATTTTACGGTTAATTTTTCTTCCTTAACTACAAGTAAAAAGAAACAGTTACTTGAAGAAATTGAGCAAGTGGAACCCGCCTTAGATTACAATCCCTTATATTTTGCAGTTAGTAAAAAGTCATCAAAAGCAAAGCAGATTATGAACGACCTCAATTTTGCTATTGAACAGTTTAAAAAAAACGGGGAGACTGAACGTTTAATTAAAGTCGGGGAGCAATGTAGCCATATCACGAATAAAGTCTAGGGTTAGCGAATTTCAATCTCAGACTCCAATATGGTTAAGCAATAATCCTCGTCTAACCCTGTTACGTTTCTCGACTTACTTGCTGATCCCGTTAAATCTCACTTATATAACCCTAACGCTATTTTTCTCATCACTTAACCCCTCGCCCTTGTTTTATTTACGTATTTGAACCCATCTTAGCTAAATTTTATCTTTAACATCCCATACATACTTTCAACTTGCCAAGGAGTTCAGTTGCATTAAACAATGACTTGAAGACATTATTTAACGTAAGTAGAACTCTGTAAAAAGATAGAAGCGCAACAACTTACTATTTCGGCGCAGAGAAGGTTGTTACTTGCAGTTTCAAACCAAAAATAAACCGAGTCACTGCAAAGCGCTTAATGAATTCATAACCCATAGCGCATCCTAAAAAGGTTAGTACTATTAATAAAATTGGTTCTACAACAGGACCTAGTTTGAATTCGGCTAATTTCATCGCAAAAATAATAATTATCGTTTGATGTAGAATATACCAAGGTAATACGGCTTCATTCATATACGTTAACATAGGATTTTTCTTATTTAGGTAAGCTCCTGCAAAGCCGAGTAAGGTAAGTAACCAAAATACTTTATTTACCGACCAGATAGTAGATATAAAAAATTGAGTAACCATTGAGGCATCATTGTAATCAACATCAAAACCCCAAGCTTTATTAAAACGAATAACCAATAACGTATAACTGATTATGGCTAACACCAGCCAAGTTTTGCGATGTTCGATAAGTGCCTTCCATGCACAAGGTGATTTTGCCAATGTATAGCCCAGCATAAACATAGTGAAATAAAGAGCATGATTATACCAATCACCGATCAACACGAAGGTGTCATCAGGAAAGTATTGCAAAAGAACAAGATCGTAAAATAAGCACAATATAAGTGGTATCACTAAAACGGTAAATGCAGAAGTTCTCTTATCCAATTTTTCCCAGTTTATTTTGATAAGCAAAGGCTTAATCGCAATATAAATCAGTGTATATGTGAATAAATAGAGTAAGTACCAAAGGTGATTGTAGGTAATTAAACCGAGCGAAATCCCAGTTCTACTTGTTAATAATTGGTGCTCTGCATACAGGGTTGTACTGATGTTTAAGTACAATTTTAAAAATTCAAAATATCCCGCGGTATACCCTTCACTTTGTACTAATTCGTAATAAACTTGTGGTGGAACAATTAAAAACATACCAATTAACAACGGAAGTAATACCCTAGAAAGCCTTGATTTTAATAAATTACGGCTACTTAATTTTGATTCAACCAATGATAAAGCTATCCCTGAAATCAAAAAGATCAATGGCATTCTCCATTGATTAACCAGCAACATAATATTTTTCAAAAAGTCACTTAAATAGGCACTTTTGACATGCCAATCCCAATCCATGACATAAAACTGACCAATATGATAAAAGATCAATAATATAAATGCCAAAGTCCTTAGCCAATCTATATCGTATCGTCTTGAATCTACAATTTTAAGACTATCTACCGACATAATTCATTCCACTTACCCGTTATATTTAGCGATAAAGCTAACTGATTAGTTCACTATAAAAAAGCCGAAAAACCTTAACTGCTGGTGTACAGGGATGAACGGTGCTATACAGGGATAAGAAAACATTTTTAAACTGAAAGAGAATTAATGAGCTTATTATCTCGATTTGAGAAACGTCCACAATTTTATGAAGTATTGTTTATCGCGTGTTATCTGCTGGTTAATAATACGATTAGTGCAACTTCGCTTTTAATGGAAGCAAACCGATATGAGCCGAGCAATTCTTTACCGTTTTGGAAACCTTTTGTTTGGGAATACTCCAGCGCTATAAGCTTAATTATGTTGCTACCTTTGGTTATTATTCTCTTAAAAAAAATCCCGTTAACATGGCAATTTATTAAAAAAAATATTGTTTGGCATATTATCGCTTCCGTTATCTTTTCTTTACTTCACATTTCTCTGATGGTGCTATTTCGAAAAGCCGCTTATTTCAGCCAAAATTTGCATTATGAATTTGGTGATTTACCTGCTGAATTGTTTTATGAATATCGAAAAGATGCTTGGGCGTATATTATTTTTATCGTTATCATTTATTGCTTTCGGTTTGTAGTGAGCCGCTTAATAGGTGAAGCCCTTCCGATCACTGATGGCGAGGTTCAAGCGCCCTCCCAACCAATTAAAAAGCTTATCGTGAAAAAGTTAGGTAAAGAATTTATTATTAATACTGAAGAAATTGAATGGCTTGAATCGAGTGGTAATTATGTAAATTTATATATAAAAGATAGGATTTATCCTACACGGTCTACTTTGAGCAGCTTTATAGAACAAATTTCTGAGCAAGGGTTTTTCCGTATTCATCGATCTTATGGGGTTAATTTAAATGCGGTAGACTCAATTACCCCGCTACAAAGTGGTGACTGTGAAATCACGTTAAAAACGGGAAAAGTTTTAAGCTTATCACGCCGTTATCGAGATGAATTTAAAACAAAGTTTGCTTAGTTATATATGCAAGACATTGTCATAATGGCAATATCTTGCATACAAAAAAACAAGTATTAAAGTCAATATCACTTCAAATACACTTCTTTTGATTAATTATCCTGAGTCTTAATACCAAAAAATAAAGCATAAAGCACCGGGATCACCCCTAAAGTTAATAAGGTTGAAAATAATAATCCCCCCATAATTGACAATGCCATCGGTTCCCACATTTCACCACCACCGAGATACAAGGGAATGAGTCCAAAAACAGTTGTTGCCGTTGTTAATAAAATTGGCCGTAATCGTTTCTGGCATGCCGCAATAATGGCATTAACGGGTGTAAACAATTGACTATCCAATTCAATTTTAATTCGTTCAAGTAAAACAATGGCGTTATTAATAACGATACCTGCTAATGAAATAATCCCTAACAATGTCATAAAACCAAAAAATGATTGCCCCATTAATAAACCAATCACGACACCGATAATGCCAAGTGGTATGGTTGTCATAATGATGAACGATTTACGAATAGAATTAAATTGTGCCACGAGTAAAAGCACAATAATAAAAACGGCAATGGGTAACTTATCCGCAATAGATTGATTGGCTTTGCCAGAAGATTCAGCCTCGCCACCAAATTCATAACGATAGCCAAGTGGCCAATTTAATTTCTGTTCTTCCAACCATGGTTTTAACTGAGCAAATGCATCACTGGCTGTAATAGAATTGTCAATTTGTGCACCTATGGTCACCATTTTTAAACGATCTCGTCGAAGAATAGTTGCCGACTCCCAAGTGACTTCAATATCCGCCACTTGTTTAAGAGGTACTGAAGACCCTGATGCTTGCGAATATACTGCTAACACTTCTAATTTCGCAATATCTTGGTGGTCCGCAGCGCTAGAACGCATCATTACAGGAATAACAGTATCTCCATCACGATATTGTGTTAACTCTAAACCAACTAGGCCTGTCTGTAATGAAATGGCAATATCCTTTGAAGAAACCCCCGAGCGTCTTGCTCGCGTTTGGTTAATTTTAACTTGCAGTTTTTTAATCGGTAAACCCCAGCTATCACTAATTGATTTCAAGCCGTTGATTTCTGATAACTTAAGTTTTATCTGGTCAACTAAAACAAATAACTCATCTATATCTTTTCCACTAAGTCGAACTTCAACAGGATTTGCAATAGGCGCTCCATTTTCAATTTTACGCGCTTTAACCAATAAATCAGGGAAATTATCAAAGGCATAACGTTCCAATTTTGTCATCACATCGTCAATGACTTCAAAAGAAGTCACATTAATAACCATCAACGCATAGTTTGAGCTATTCGGTTTTGGGTTATGTGTTAACAAAAATCGAGGTCCACCTGAACCAAGATAAGTAACCCAACTGGTGATACCTTGTTGTTGTTCACTTGCAGCTAAATTGTTATCTACTAACAACTCATTTTGAATAAAGCGTTCAACCTTCTTCGCAACGAGCTCTGTTCTTTCAATACGAGTACCAACAGGAAGCTCTAAGTCTAATTTAAAATATGCACGATCCGATGGTGGAAAAAACAACTTCGGTACGTATTTTAATCCTAATATTGCGACAGAAAAAACGGCAACGGTAACAATAATAGTAAGCCAACGATTATTTAATAATGTTCTTAAGAGTATTTTATAGCGCTGGTAAAAAGGCGTGTCAAAACTCTGCTCTTGTTGTTTAACCTTCATAAAATATACACATAACATTGGTACTATCGTCATCGATAACACCCATGAACATAACAAGGTAATGGTGACAACTTTAAATAATGATGCGGTATATTCTCCTGTCGTCGACTCAGCGAGAAAAATAGGTAAAAATGCCGCAGCGGTAGTTAAAGAGGACGTTAATAAAGGAATTTTCAATTCATTGGCTGAATCAACTGCAGCGTCAACAGCATTTTTACCTTTTGCCATTTGCACCATGATATTTTCCGACATAACAATACCATTATCCACCAACATACCTAATGCGATAATTAACGCAGCTAGTGAAATTTGATCAATTCCTATGTCAAAAAATGACATGACTAAAATACCAAAGATCATGCTTGCAGGTATCAACGTAGCGACAATTAAACCAGTCCGTAAACCTAAACTAAGCAACATTACAATAGTAACCACTACAATGGCTTGAATAAGATTGTTTGCAAAATCGTCAACCTTTTGCTCAACTTCAGTAGGCAAAAATGAAATCAACGAAAAATCGACCCCTATCGGATATATACGGGTTAAGTTTTCTAAGCTCTCAATCACTTGTTCACCAAGGATTATATTATTACCTCCCTCACGCATTGAAATGGCGAGGGTTAAGGCAACATCCCCATTAAGACTGACCTTTGTTTTTGCTGGGTCAAGATAACCACGATAGACCTTAGCAATATCACTTAAGTACATCACTTGGTCGCTACCAGGAATTTGAATAATTGTTTTTCGAATCTCTTCAACTGATTCAAAGTTCCCCGTAGGTTCTAGGGTTACTTTTTCATCTTCAATATTAATTGAACCACCCGGTATAACAATATTTCGACTCGCTAATTGATCGCGTAATTGAGATGGTGACAAATTAAGTTCAGATAAACGACCATTATTATATTCAATAAATATACGCTCTTCTTGCATACCAAAAACATCAACTTTGGCGGCTTCCGATAAACGTAATAAGTCATCTTTTGCTTGCTCAGCAACGTCTTTCATTTCGTTATAAGAGTAACCTTCTGCAGTTAAACCGATAACGATACCAAAAACATCTCCGAATTCGTCGTTAACAATAGGATCTTGGGCATCACTGGGTAGTTGATCTTTAACCGCATCAATTTTGCGGCGTAAGTTATCCCATATAGGCCTCATAACTTTATAGCTTTCTTTGATATTAACGCTAATGATTGAAACACCTGTGCGTGATTCACTAGCAACAAAATCTAGCTCAGGCATTTCTTGAATTTCTTTTTCAAGTTTATCAGTAACTAATTGTTCTACCCGTTCAGGGCTAGCTCCAGGGAAGTAGGTTATAACCTGAGCAGTACGTAATATAAAACCAGGGTCGTAGTCTTTTGGCATATTTTTATATGCCGAGATGCCAAAAAACATAATAACCAATAACAACATAAACGATGTACGATTATTGGTTATCGCTAAACGAGTAATATTCACATCTATCTCCTAAACATCTAAATTGGCAACAGTTAATGTCATTAGTATTTCACTTCCATGCCATTAGACACTTTACTCATCCCTGCGGTAAGCACTTCATCACCTTGCTTAATACCCGCAAATATTTCAATACCAAGCTCTGTTATCTCGCCTGCGGTAACCGTTTGACGATTCACGACACCAATTCCTTCATTTTGTCGGGTAACAAGATAAACATAGTTGCCTTTACTATCTTTTAGAACCGTTTTAGCCGGCAAATAATACTTCGCTTCACTGCCATTGCTCTGCAGTAAACGCTCAGCTGTAACATGAGCCGTCATACCTGGCAAAATATTATGTTCAGCAGGAGCTACCATTGATAAAGTGACTTGATACGTTTTAGTCACATCATCAGCTTGAGTAGAAACTTCTTTAAATTCTAGTGGGAAGTTTACGCCAGCTATAGCATCAAACTGAGCAGTTAATTTAGGAGGATCGTCACGTCTTTTTACTCTGATCATAATACTTTCAGGTAAGTCAATTTTTAAATAGATATTGCTTAAATCATGCAAAGCAACAACAGAAGAGCCCGCTTTTAATTCTTGAAAATTATCGGTATATTTCTTGGCAATGACACCACTAAAAGAAGCTTTGAGTTCAGTATATTCTAGGTTGTTTTCTACGGTATCAAGCTTTGCCTTAGCTGAAGTGAATTGTGACTTTAGTTGGTCAAAATCAGCTTGAGAAATGGCATGGGTGCTTATTAGATTTTTAGCACGTTCGTAATCAGCTTTTGCTTTATCAAAATATGATTGTGCCTCATTTAATTGCACCTTAATATCACGATCATTTAATTTAGCAATGACTTGCCCAACCTCAACACTCTCACCCTGATTAAAGTTAAATTTGATCAATTCTCCAGAAACTTTAAAAGATAAATCAGCTTTACGTGAAGCATCGACAACTGCAGTGAATTCATGAGTTCTATTCAAATCAGGTGCTGATACCGTGATTGTTCTCACGGGCCTTAATACTTTTTCGCTCGCAATTTCCTTTTGTTCGCTACATGAACTGACTAACATTAAGCACATAGCACTAAAGAGAAAATTTTTCATCATGACATTGCTTTTATTCATATGTTGTTCCTTTATTTTACTGTTTGGCGAACGCTTGCTAATTTTTTGACAAAGTTATCAATCCAAAGATCTAATACTTCAGACACCGCTTTAAAACCATCGTCACTTTGACCGGTAATCAAATCCATTTTCTTTGTTGCTGTCATCGCAAAAACTCTTTTTTGCGCTTCCCCAAAGAGAAATTCAACTTCTATAGAAACTTCAGTGATCACGTCTTTTTGATTCGTCACCTTCAAATAAGCAGCATTACCTGCATTTAACACTAATCTAACGGGAATAAAGTCGGTGACTGATAACTCAGGCTCTGACAGTTTAATATCGGAAAACGCACCTTGGATAGTTAAGGTTTTTGAACCTGTCACATCAACTAAACGATAGTCATTGCGTAAAGCTTTTTTAAGCCTTTTATGAAAATAAACACTTAATTCTTGTAGCCGTTTAGGGTTTAATAACGCTAAGTTTTCGCTTTGATCTGCATTAATCCAAATTTCAAAAGGCACTATTTTAATTTCTTTCACACTCGCTAAAGTTTGTTTATCAAATCCGTTAGCATGAAATACTTTAGTATTATCATAAACATCAGATTTTTTTAGTTGCGAGTAGTCAACTAAAAAGCCCGATTGCACTTGATTTAAATTACTTGAGCAGCCATTTAGAAAGGCGCTTAGAAAAAATACTGCGATACATAATAGTTTCTTACTAACATTCATATTTCTCTCCATGTTTAACTCTGAAGTTGATCATTAAAGGGCGGGAGTTTTTTCCCAAATAATTATTATCATCAATTGATGAGTTATTTAATTTTATTGGTTTTACACCCTTTATTTTTGGGGCAAAACACGGTCATAAAATATTGATAACATGAGAATAATGTACATAACAATATGTGTCGCCAAAATACTGGTCAATGTTTTCGATGCGCTATCCCATTCATGTAAGCCAACCACATATTCTATAACACTATTATCGAGACAGCAGGCTTGTTCTTTCATTTGAAATATCTGCTGATAAATACTCCCCAAAAATAATGCTTGGTTTTTCATCATAAAATAATTAACTAAAGCAAAACCACTATAAATAATAATAGCCGCAAATTTTTCATTTCTAGCCAATGGCCTATCAACATAAATTATGCCGCCAATTAATGCGAGATGAACCGAGATAAATAAAGTCCAATGTGTATCAATGCGATTACTTAAAGAAAGCGCTAAATCTAAAAGTTCATAAGGAGTCATACCATATTTCCTAAGTGGTTGAGGGAACTACTTAACCCATTTACCTATAGTAATACCCAAGCCAAAAGTTTCATTTCTATAATTATAATCAATCAGACTTTCGCCATAACCATTAAAATATTCAGCATAAAAATTGATATTATCGTTTAATGGAAATTGCCAACCTAATTGAAAGCTCGCTGCATGTTTATTAGCGGTTAAATTACGAAGCAATACGGTAAATTCGTTTTGTTTCCATTTATAAAGCATACCGACTTCATATTTGCCTAGGTAGTCTTCTAAGTCAGGGTTGTCATCTTCTTCAATATTCTCTTGAATACGTCTCCATGGTTTTATTGAGAGCGCAAAATTATCCCGTTGAAAAATAAAATTAGCGTAAATACGATTCCAGCTTCTCGATAATAAATTTGAGCGACCGTTTGATTGATGAACAAAGCCTAAACTGGCATTACTTAACCTAAAACCCAAAATATCAAAATCGATTTGTTTATTAATATAAACCTCGGGTTCATAGTTAGTTTCACGAAAAACTGACGATAAATCGGAGTTATACATTTGCCAAAACGACTTTTGTGTATAAGCAGCCATAAGTTGGCTATTGTCACCCACAACGTCGTCCCACAAATTCATTTTAAAACTGATCTGAAATTTTACTTCAAGATCATCGAAATCTAGAGTGTCGCTTGCTACATCTCCTACAATATTAGCTAACGGTCGACGGTTTTGAGTAAAAGACACTGGCATGAAATAAGACTGACGATGTGCAAGTAATGAAAAATCACTTCGACTGAGTTCATTTGAACTGTTTTTAATGGTTGTTACTTTTTTACTGTCAGGTAAAATTTTATCAATGCCCTTGGCAATTGTTTTTTGATATTGGTGAAAATTATCGTAGCAAGCAAGTCGTTCCTTTGCTTGGTCTATTATTTTACACTTTTCGATTTCAGAGGCATTAGATAATGAACTGTAAAACATGATAATTAAAACTAAAAATCTAAACATTTACTGTTCAACCTTAAATGATGTGTAACGTAATAATAACGATAAATGATACGCATGCTCCTATGAAAAGTCTATTCGATAAAGACATGTTTTTGTTATTAATTAAGATAAAACTCTATTCGATATCCCCCCATATTCAATTAAAATACAGAACAATATGCCTTTAATCTATATTGCTCTGTAAGCAAGATACATTTCGAATAAACGTCTCTCTCGCTAAGGTATTTATCTAGCACCTTACTCCTGAGCAAAAGACTTATTTCAATCGTGTGAGCTAGTCCAACATTTAGACTAATTTGATATAATATCCTTTCTACTTTTCTGTTTCTTTTTGTTCATTATCAATTTCCCCAAGAGCAGATATTTCTTTAACTTGTTCTTTGGTTACCTTATAAATTGACTTAATTATACATTTGCTGCCCGGTGATTCTGAAACAGATATTGAGTCAAAGCGGGTCTCTAAGCTGCCACTCATGCTTTGGTTAATGGCAATTGTTTGGGCGTGATTTAAATTTGGACAAAATCCATTTATCTTTACAAGGTATTTTTTTCTCGGTGACGTTGAAATAATTAAATAATTATTACTTAAAGCTCGCCAGCCATTAAAGCTAAAAGTCCGGATCCTCTGTTGTTCTACTAGCTGTTGCTTCTCTATGTAAGCTAAATAAGCCTCATCACGATCTTGAATTGATAAGCGTTGGTTTGTAGAGCAACCCGTTAAAAAACCTAAAACTACTGTAATTATCATCAAATTTTTCATATTTTATTCCTCTATATTAAACCTAATTAAGCATTATTCTCTTGCACTATTTTCCATGCACCATCAGCTTGTAAACATGCGGTACCATAAGCTTGCTCTGTTTCTCCTCCGATTGTTATCTCCTGCTGAAACTCCCGACAACTCAATCCATTAGTATTTGTTCCTTCCTTAGTTGTCATGACATATCCTGAAGAGTCATCATCATGCCATGTTATTTTTTCTCCAACTTGAGCGGTGGTGGCACTAACTTGCGCATTTTCATGTTTGCGCTGTGCTTCTTCATTGATATTATCAAGAATTTTTAACGTTATTGCTGTAAATGTTAACCATTTCCAAGCGTCAACGTCATTGTAATATATGCCATAACCTATATATGCATGTCCGTGTGGACGAAAAACAACAACATTTCTAAAGCTACGGTGTCTAGGGGCAACAATAACTTTGTTTTTATGGTACTTAGTCACATTACGACTCACACTTCTCTTTTCTCCACGATCATGTGACCTATCAACGTTTGCAAAAACGACAAGTGGATTAAATATAAGACCTATCATCAATATAGCAGTAGGTGATAATTTTAAGATTTTCATTGTAAACTCCCGTTATTAATACTTAATGACTCTTGGTTTTTATTCATGATAAAGGATGCTAGTCACTATTCTGCTCTCTGGCCCCCCTTGACAATATAATGACCTGACCTTCAATACATTGCGCGTCATTTTATGCCAAAGAAAGTGCAATTGGTGACAACAATGAGTAGGATATAAGAAAACGGGAGGTAGAGAAGTATGACTACACCTATCAAATTAAAATGATAAGTAATGACTCTATGACGGCAACCACACTTTCAACAATTCCTAAATTAATATCACAAGTTTTGTCTATTTATGAAGTAGCCCCTGAGAAAATATTTCATCAGGCAGGTGTTGAGTTAAACTCCACAGCAACCGTAGAGAATCGTGTCTCAATGGAGCGTATGGGAAAGTTATGGGAACTTGCTGTATCAAAGACTAAAAATGAACAATTAGGCTTAGTTGCTGCTTCGTTATTTCAACCTGCATATTTAAAGGGGATCGGACTAGCTTGGATGGCCAGTGCTAACCTTGAAGAAGGCTTGCGTCGTTTTGTTAGCAACAGTCAGCTAATCAACACGGCAATGAAGATAGAGTTAATTGAAAAAGATGATCAATTAATAATTCAGTATCAACCAAAATCGCAGTTGAATGATCAAGCCGTAAAAATAACTAAACCACACCCTTGCGCACTTCAATTGGGGATAGGTTTTTTTCTTAAAATGTTTAGGATGGCTGCATCAAAAAACATTCCTGCTACCGGCGTATATTTTACTTTCTCGATTGATGACTCTAAAAGTTCATATGAAGAATACTTTCAATGTCCGGTACATGGTTCTTGTGAAAGTAACGCGATTTCATTTTCCAAATCACTATTAAATGAATTACTACCCACACATGATCCTGAGCTTGTTACCCTTAATGAGTCTGCAATTAATAAATACTTAAATGCCATGCAAAATGGTGAAACTTCAACCAAGGTGATCAAGATCATCACAGAACTATTACCTATTGGTTGCCCAAGCGAAGAAGTGATTGCGCATAAGCTATTTATGAGCAAACGAACACTGCAGCGTAAACTTAACAAAGAAGGACAGCCATATTCCTCTTTACTTAATACAGTGCGTTTCACGCTAGCCAAGCAACATTTAACCATGACCAAGATGGCTATTACCGAAATAGCTTATCAACTAGGCTATAGCTCCCCGAGTACTTTCGCGAGAGCCTTTAAGAACAAACTGGATATATCTCCTGCTGAATACCGAAACAATAATATGTAATTAGTTTGAATGACGCTATCCCGACAACTATCAGTACAAGACACCTCCGGAAATGCTCACCGTCGACTATTATCAGAATAAAGTCGACTATAAGACAGGGTCTACAGCTTTAATTTATGTTTTAAATAATATAATGGGCTGTAGCCATACCAACGTTTAAATGCACGATTAAAGGAGCTTTGATCATTAAAGCCCAACTTAATAGCAATCGTGCTTAAAGGATATTTGCCAATATATAATAGAAGTCGCCTTTTTCGTTCACTTTCAAGTAAATGTGCAAACGATGTTTGCTCTTGTTTTAAGTGGCGCTGAACGGTTCGAGGGGTCATGTTTAATGCATTTGCGGTGCGTATTAAGTTGCAATCGTCCAAATCAATTTTAGCCATCAGTAAATGATTAACTTTTTCAGTCAATAATTGTTGGCTTTTAAAACGTGATAGTTGCTGCTCTGATACTTCTTTCAGTACAATATTAATTTGTGTATTGTCGGTTTTAAAAGATAACGTTAAGTAACTGCTAGGGAAGACAATTTGATTGTATTGAGTATGAGTTTCAACCGGGCAATTAAACCAGCTTTCAAGTATTTTACACTCACTTTCAACCCACAATTTAGTAAAATAAACGGCGCTGGGCGACAACTGTGAGTTTAGTAATTGACGAATAACACCAACCCAAGCAGTCATGTTCCGTAAAATAACCTGCTCGTTGCAACTTTCATTTGGTAACCATCGAATAATTGCAATGTCCCCTTTTTGTTCAAACTCTGCTTTACCTATATCAGCGACCAAGCGGTCATAATTTAAGAGAGCTGAAATTGCACTTGTTAGGTTATTACTCGACTCTATTAAATATCCTAAAACGCCATAATCTGCGGTGCGAATTTGTTGGCCAAGTTTAAAACCAAATAAAGGTTCATTTAACGTTTGTTGTGCATAATCAAGTAATGCATTATAGCTTGTTAAACTAATGCGAGGAGCTAACTGATGAGCCTGTGTGTTACTGTACTCTTTAAAGTTAATAGCCGATAAAACATGCTGACTATTGAGTCCGAGAGATTCAAGGTAATCTAGACAACTAGAAAAATAATGATCGGCAATCGTACTCATTTGTCGCCTAAAGCTAAAATATGGTCATGTAACAGCAAGTCTGCCACGGAATATTTGTATATGCTAGTACAAACTAAAAAGAGTACGCTTGTTAAATGATATCAATAACCCTAAAACAAAATATTCCCGCCCCCCCGTCTCAAGTCAGAGATACTCTGCTTGAACACGAAAAATTGAATCGATTTTTCGATGCCGACTTTTCACTTATTCAAAAACAAAACGATGGTGAAATAAAAGGCGGGCAAGGCGCGGTTAGGCAAGTCAAAATGATTGGTGTTACTTTTGAAGAACGAATTATTAGTGCAGACCATAATCATATCAGCTACCAAATAGTGGGTAATAAGCCCGTTGCAAACCATCGTGGTGACATTCTTTTTTGTGAAGATAAAACATCTTCAATACCAATAACTAAAATTACCTACCATATAAAATGTAAAACACCATGGTGGCTTCCAAGCTTTGTGCTTAGTTTCTTTATTAAAAAAGACATTGCTCAAGCGCTTGAAAAATTAGTTATTCACTTTAAAAGGAGTGCGGTATGACGATAGAAATTATATTACTGGCATTGAGTCCTCTCTTTATTATTTTTATTATCTATGAGTTTCTCAAATATAAGCGTTTTTACGATATAAAAGATAGCTTGGCAAATACCGCTCTTGCACTTATGCACCAAGGCGCAGATGCTATTGCCCTACTGGTGTTAATGCCTTTCTTTTATTTACTTTATGACTATCGCGTATTTGATATAGAGCTTTCTGCTATCAGTATTTTTGGCGCGTTTATATTGCAAGATTTCTTATATTATTGGTTTCATAAAGCGTCACATCATATTCATTGGTTATGGGCCGCTCATGTTGTGCATCATAGCTCGACTAAAATGAACTTTACGACTGCATTTAGGCAAAGCTTAATGTATCCGCTGGTCGGCATGTGGGTATTTTGGTTACCGATGATACTAATAGGATTTGACCCTATTACTGTCTTTACGGTGGTGGCGCTTAATTTGGCCTATCAATTTTTTGTTCACACACAAATAGTGAATAAGTTAGGTTGGTTTGAAAAAATATTTAATACTCCTTCTCATCATAGAGTGCACCACGCAATTAACGCCGGATATCTCGATAAAAATTTCGCGGGAGTACTTATTATTTGGGATAAGTTATTTGGCACCTACGCTGAAGAAGAGTCAACAAAACCTTGTAAATATGGGATTGTTGGGCAGTTGAACAGCAATAACCCCATTACAATTACTTTTCATCAGTGGCGTTATTTAGTGAGCAGTATAATTAGTGCTAAAGGACGTAAAGCAAAATTTAAGGTGCTCTTTGGTTACCCAACAAGCGCTATAAAGAATAAGTAAGTCATTGGGTAAAAACAGTTTATATGTAGCTACACTCAACACTGAATAAAAAATGTTCTTAATTTTCTAAGCGAGTTTGTCCTAATACCTGGCCATCAAGTAAATATATTTTACGTTTGGCCATTTCAGCATAACGTATATCGTGAGTAACGACACAAAGGGTCGTTCCATGATAATTTAATGCTTCCAATGTTTCCATGATCTGATCACTCGCATTTGAATCTAGATTGCCTGTTGGTTCATCGACAAATAAAATAGAGGGTTCTGCGACTAAGGCGCGAGCTATAGCAATACATTGTTGCTGGCCACCAGAGAGTTGCGTTGGTCTTCGATTGGCCAGTGCGCTCATACCGACAACGTCCAAGCAATAGTCTACTTTTCTCTTTATTTTTTTATCACTAATCGACGGCTTAGCATAACGTAAAGGTAGCGCAACATTCTCATAGACACTTAAATCATCTATCAAATTAAACTGTTGAAAGATAAAACCAATTTTTTTATTCCTGATTGCAGCGGCCTGCTCCAAACTGAGCGTACTTACATCAATGCCCTCAAAGAAGACTTTTCCTGTGGTGGCAAAATCCAGCAGTCCCATAATAGATAACAAGGTAGATTTTCCACAACCAGATGGGCCTGAAATTGAAACATACTCGCCTTGTAGAATTTCAAGATCTATTTTTTGCAATGCATGTGTGATCATGTCATCGGTGCTGAACACTTTGTTCAAATTTTCAACTTTCAGTATGGGGATAGCCATTGATATTCTCTGTGTTTCTTTAAATCGAGTAAAGTCTGAGTAAACATGCCCGAATGCAGACTTCTCTGTGCAGGAGTTTAAGCTAAAACTGCGTTTTTGTATTTATTTAATCATTCAATTTATTAACATTAATCGATCACAAGGGTTAGGATAACATCATTGATACTAATCCATGTAAATGACACAAAAGGTTCATCCTGAACATATACGCCCTTTCCCATCCATGGTACCGCGTTATACCGTTCATCCTGAACATACATGAAATTATGCTCCTGCAATTTCAACATACCGTTCATCCTGAACATACTTGAAATTATGCTCCTGCAATTCCAACATACCGTTCATCCTGAACATACTTGAAATTATGCTCCTGCAATTCCAACATACCGTTCATCCTGAACATAAAAAAGGTGGGCTATGCCCACCTTTAAATACTTTATAAAACAATTATCTTTAGTTCTTATTTAAAGCAGTAGATGTAGAACTTAATCACTACCACGCAAACTAAATATCGCCGGCTTATTAATGTATTCTCTTAAAGGCCAATAACAGGCAAACAAGGTAACCAGAATAATTAATACTAAGCTAGCTATTACCATAGGTAGTGCTTGCCAAGTAATAAATGGTTGAATGTATTCACTCATTCCAATGTATGAAAGAGCAAATAATATGACACTGCCGATAAAGCCAATGAGTACAGCCTTAGTATTATCGTTAATAATCATAGAAAGCAGATGCTTACGTGTTGCACCAATGGCCATACGAGCGCCAAGCTCAAAACGTCTAAGCTGAGTGCCGTAACTCAAAATACCATATAAGCCGATACCTGCGAGTAAAAATACCAAACCCGCTAATACCGCAGTTGTTATTGCTGTAGTAATTTCAGCAAACAAGCTTTGAGTTAGAATGTCATCGGCTGAATTGTAACTAAACACCGAGTATCTTGAATCAACGTCGCTTAACAATGAACCTAGTTGTTGGCGACTAACCGATTGACCAGGTTTAGTTTTAATCATAAAGCTTTGGTTGCCAAGCCCATTAGGTACATAAGCTCTTGGTACGCCTTCATCTGCATTGTCGCTACCGATTGGTGCATCATTTGGAATAGAAATATCTTTAACAATACCTATTATTTTAAAAGGATCAGGGCGACCTGTTGAAATTTGCAAGCCTAGCACATCACCATCAGCTTTTAACTGTTTGGCAAAAGACTGGTTTACAATCATCACATTCGTGCCATCTTTACGATCTGATATTGAAAAGTTATCTCCTTGCAATATTCGTTGCTCGATCATGCTGAAGTATGTATGAGAAACACCATTAAAATAAGGGGTATACCTTTCGTTATCAGCTTGATTAGTTAACGCTCTCACGCTAAAACCATCAAGTGGTGAACGCGACTGGGTAACTGACTCAACTTGAGGTAAAGCTTCAAGTTTTTCCATTATCTCTGTCATAATTGGAATCGCTTCTTCTTGACTAGGAAAGTTTGTAGAAGAGAAATTCAAAATCAAAGTAGAAATATTTGTCGTGCTAAAACCTATCGGTGCATTGATGGTTTTTACAGCGTCTTTAAGCAAGCTAATGTTAGCAAATACGAGTACTGTTGCTAAGGCTACTTGACTGGCAATTAACACTTGACGAGTCTTTTTAGATACCTGTAAACCACTACCTTTACCACTGCTTTGCAGCGTGGTATTTAGCGCACGGTAGTTAATCATACGGGTACTTAATTTAGCGAAAAACATTGCAAAAACAACAGTAATTAATACGGCACTGCCAAAAGTTATTGGGTTAAGAGATAACTCATTAACTCGCGGTAGAATCGCCCCCAAATATTCCTGCATCACAGAAAAACCAACACTAGCAAGCACCAAGGCGATGATTATAGACATAAACATCAAGATACTGGTCTCAGCAAACATCGCTTTAAATAAATGTTTCTTAGTAGCGCCAATCGCCGCTTGAATAGCCATTTGTCGCTGTTTTTCTGCAGTACGTGCCATAAATAAATTGGTAATATTAAGACAAGCGATCAAAACCAAGCCAATCACACCCGCTAGTAACTTTATTGCTATGGACTCACTATCACCTAGAATGATTTCTTTAACCGGGGTCGCCATCATAACGATTGACCAGCCCTTGAAAAAATCAATCTCAGCAACACCTTCTATCCAACGATTACTTACTAAGGGTGTTAACAACTGCTCGGCTTGGCTTTTACTAACACCTTTTTTCAATTGACCGATAAATTTAAGGTTACCGCTTATATTGCCAAAACTTTGTCTTTGCCCTTCGCCTGCCTGATTATAGTCCCAAGGCATCCACACTTGTGTTTCACGTCCGATACCGTTCAGTTCAGGTTCAACAAAATCTTCTGCTAAAACGCCAATAACACGATAACTGATACCACTAAGGTTAATTTTTTGCTCAAGAATATCAGCACTACCGCTAAACTCTTTCTTCCAAGTATTATAGCTAAGCATGGCAACAGGATTATTAGTATCCATTGCTTCGCTCGCTGCAAACATCCGACCCATTGCCATAGGAGACGCTAATATTTGATGCAACTCTGGAGTTACATAAGCAACATTAACAAGAGGTTGGTTATTATGAGAAATGATTACATCTTGACCATAAGACATCATCGACGCTTTCTCAAATGCTTCTTTACTCTTGTATAAATGCACTAAACCAGGATAAGTATAAGCAACACCTTTGGTTTCTTTTTCTGCGCCAATAATTTTATGTTGAGCGACAAAAAGTCTGTCTTGCTCAGGGTAAGGCAACGGCTCTGCCAATAACAAATAGTTTAATGTGACTGCACATAACAATGCACCTAAGGTAATGCCCATTGTCATTAATACGGTTAATATAAAGCCAGGTTTCTTTTTCAGACTGGCCCAAGCCTGTTTATGTTGACGAATTAATTTCCTCATACTGCCACCTTCAATGGTTCGTCTTTAACGATTTGACCATCAAGTAATCTAAGTTGGATCTTCGCCATATCAGCATAACGCGCATCATGGGTAACCATACAAATGGTGGTGCCATTTTTATTAAGCTCGGCTAATACTGCCATTACGGTGTCGCCACTTTGAGAATCTAGGTTACCCGTAGGCTCATCTACTAATAATATTGCAGGGTCTGCAACTAAGGCACGAGCAATTGCAATACGCTGCTGTTGTCCACCTGATAGCTGGTTAGGTTTGTGGTCGGCTCTATGGCTCATTTCTACCATCTTCAAACAAGTTTCAACTCTTTCTTTAATAAAGTCGTCTGTTGGTAGTTCTTTTTTGTATTGTAACGGTAACGCAACGTTATCAAACACTGAGAGTTCATCAATCAGGTTAAACGACTGAAAGACAAAACCGATTTTTTCATTACGAATAGCTGCAGCTTCATCAAGAGAAAGGTTACTCACGTCAAGCCCTTCTATTGTATAAGAGCCTGAACTTGACATATCTAATAAACCCAATAAAGACAATAAGGTAGACTTACCACAACCCGACGGGCCTGCAATAGATACATACTCTCCAGCACGAATAACAATATCAACATCTTTTAACGCATGAGTTTCAACATCATCAGTTTCAAAAACCTTACTAATACTTTTCATTTCTATTTTTATTTCAGTCATATTCATTTTCCTTTTATCTTTCATTGAATTTTGGGATGATTTTTTAATTTATGTAATTTTCTAGATAACGTTTAAAAATTTTCGATAGTGAGTTCTGAATTTTTAAGTAACGACAAGTCAGAAACAATAAAGGTGTCATTGACTTTGCCACCGTCAATTATTTCAATATAACGACCAGCTTCTTTACCAAGTTTTACAGGAATTCTCATGGCATAGTTATTTGAATCATCGACTCTAAATAAGCGAGTGTCAGAATTAGCCTTACCATTCACTGGACGTTCCATATAGGTAATATTGGCTAAAACATCAGTAACAATTACTGCATCAACACTAAGTTGCGGACGAGCGCTAGCAGGTAGTTGATCAGGCAAAGCTATTTCTACTTCAACGGTATTTTCTACTACCACTGGGTCAATGCGTGAAACGGTGCCAACAATTTTATCTCGGCGAGTATCAATAATAGCCTTTTGGCCAATAAATATTTGTTGCGCTTTGCTTTGTGGCACCCTAACAAGTGCAATTAGATCTTGAACACTACCGATAAGTGCAATTTCTTGACCCGCCGCTAAACTTTGTCCCAGTTCAACCGATAAACGTTGTAATACGCCATTAAAGCCTGCTTTAACGGTAAGACGATCAAGACGGTTTTGTGCGATATCTAGCTGACCCTGTTGTTGTTGGATTTGCTCTTGCTGAATATTAATCGCTTCTTGATTCACGAGTTTAAGCGCAGATGTTCGCTGTTTGTGAATGTTCAAACGTTTTTTAAGCTGCGCTTCTTGAACCAAACTATCTTTGTAGTCAAGTGCTGACACAATGCCAGATTTAACCAACCCAGATTGAGCTTCAAGTTTTACTTTAGCCGTTTCATAGCGTGCTTCTAGTTCAGCAAAAGTGGCACTTTCATTAAGGATTTCTCGTCTTTGATTTAATTTTAACTGACGTAGGTTGCCTTTGCGTTGTGAAAGCTCTCGAACAGCGCTATCAACCTCTTGTTGTAATTCAGGGTTAGCAAGTTGCACAACAATGCTATCTGCAGTGACTAAAGCGCCTGGTTTAAGAACGATTTCTTGAACCGTTGCATTGGTTAACGACGTGATAAGTACTTGTTTATCACTTCGCAGTGCACCATAACCTTCGATTTCTACCTGCAAATCACCTTGTTTTACTGTGCCAAAAAGCATGTCATTGCGTTTAACTGAAGTACCGCCAGTTTGGGTACTTACATACCAAGTGAGCGCAGCGATCAAACAAACCGTCACGCCACCTATTACTGGCATTGTTTTGAGTTTACTTTGCTTAGCTTTAGTTTTTTTTACATCCATTTCGCAGACACCTTGATTAAATACTTTACTGATAATGAAAGTACTTAATGCTAATATTGTGCCATTATTTTTTATCGTTATTATTCAACAAGTTAAGTATTCAACCGTGAATATAACGCTATAATTGGTCCGGTAGTGGAATACAACGGACCGGAACTGAACTGGGAATAAGGGGGACGTTTCGGTGAAAACCTCAAAGATTGCGATCCACGTTAAAAGCAGACATCAGATAAATTGAATCGCAATACTTTTGCCGCTAGAGCATCAAGACAAGAATGTGTTAATGCATGAAGTGAACTAACTAACTAACTAACTAACTAACTAACTAACTAACTAACTAACTAACTAACTAACTAACTAACTAACTAACTAACTAACTAACTAACTAACTAACTAACTAACTAACTAACTAACTTGGCAGTTTCTTCTTATCTAGATAAATAAACTTATCTTCTGACGAGACTACAATGGTATTTCTGCCGTTCTCTTTTGCTTCATATAGGGCTTTGTCTGCAGCAATAAATACATCTGTTGTATTTGAACAACGTTGAGTAAAGGTAGCAATACCAAATGAACAGCTAATTTTTAATGCTTTATTCTGGGTACGCAATTCAAACTTCAAACTGCTGATCACCTTTTTAATTTTTTTAGCTAATTGTACCGCTTCTTTTAAATCAGTAGCGGGCATTATAATAACAAACTCTTCACCGCCATAACGAGCTACATAATCAGTAGAGCGAATTTGTTTTTTTAACGTTTGCCCTATACATTTTAACACTTGGTCACCAATACTATGGCCAAAAGTATCGTTAATTCGTTTGAATTTATCGGCATCAATTAACATTAACGTTAAAGGCAACTTTGAAGTAGACCAAGACTTTCTTTCTCTGTTAATTGTTTCTACATATCCTTTACGATTACCAATAGTGGTGAGTTCATCAACTAATATGCTTTCTTCGGCAATATTCAATTTTGATTCCAGCTCCTCAACAAAAGTTGCAGTAGAACTAACTTTATAAGTGAGGTCACTAATCGTAGATTCATTATTTAAATGGATCTGATTCTGCGTTTCAGCATAATCATTCATAATAGTAGACATCAAAGAAACATTGTCTTTTATATGTTTTTGCATTCCTTCAAGGGTGTCTATGGCTTTACCTTTAACTTCCATATTCTTAAGTTGGGAAACCATACAATCTTTAACGTCATTCGCATTATCTTTCGTTGAGCTAAGCAAATTTTCAATGACACTGGTATGTTTGAATGCGTCAACAATATTGGCATGAATATCATTTAACATTTCTTCCGCGGCGCAACGTTCTTGTTGAATTAACAAGGCCAAATAGGTTGTCGAACGTTCGATTAAGTTAATAGACTTAAAAAAGCACCCTTTTTCATCTGAAATTTGTTCTGCTTCTAATAAAATATTGCTGATAAACTTATCATTAGGATATGTTTTAGCGAGCTGTCTGGAAATGGTTACTACATCTTTAATCAATCGTTTACTGGCTAAATGAATATCAGCCGCTTTAACGCCTGTTTCTTCTGTAATCACGTCTATATCAGGAATAACGACTTTTGATATATCTCTGAGATTGCCTAAATCTTCAGAAAAATAGGCTAAAGCCTTACCAACCGCAACCATAATGACATGGTCTTCTTGGTTCAACGTTATCGTTGACATGATCTCAGTGATTTTTTCATTTTGAATTGAAGATAGGTTTTTATTGGCACTCTTTTTTAGTAATGCTTTTAAAGTATTCAGATCTTTTTTCTTGTTTTGATAGTCGACATTATCAAAATTTTTCTTCATTTTAGCGTATTGTTCAACCAACGAAGCAAAGGTAAAAACCGCTTCATTTGAATTTAATGCAGTCTTAATGGCATCAACTTTTACAGCTAATGGGCCTGAGTTTGGGGCACTATCAATAAAATGGCGCAATGCATGTTTTAATTCACTATTAGTACGACTAAGCAACTTGGACTCAGGAGTAGACTGAGGGACACTCATTTATAAATCTCGCTAAAAATGTAGAATATATATAACTCAACGGGGCTTTTATTTCAATCTACGGAAATAAATCAGCCTTCTATGATAGAAAACATCTACGTTTGGGGTGAAAATCTAAGACACTTTGTGCGCTAGAACATCGTCTTTTAAGTATAATGTAAAATGTTAGTTTTGTGACAATAAAATTTCCCCTTTCGCATCTAATCATTCTAATGGATGAAAATATTCTTGCCTATTTTGCAATAGAAATAAGAGGGATAAGTGCCGTGACTTGTTTTCCGCTTACCTTGAGAATATCTGAAGTACATGATCACAAGACAATATATTTATTATCAAATATGTATATTCATTTCATAAAGAAGTCTAAAATCCGACCTAACGAAGAGATCGCTGCGAAATATCGTTATATTTTCACTGGTGACATTAACCTGACCTAAGGCTTGTCTAAAAAGAAGACGATTAGATTTGGTTTAATAACTTGAACTCTTGGTAACGAGCACTTGATGTTTAAGTAAAACAATAACGGCTAAAAGCTCAGGTTAAATAAAGAGGAAGTGCAAACGTTGAAGAATGAAGAGAATAACTGGACTATTTGTCAGGAATGTCAGGGACTCGGTAAAAAAAGGAAAAGACCCCGCAAAAAAATGCGACTTCGTTATCAAAGGGAGTTAGCTGAATATGATAAAATGAATGGCGAAGGCACAGCCCCACTTCGTCCTAAAGGTCATCGCTACGACTGTTTGAACTGTAATGGTACCGGCTTAGTTCATTCTGCCAACCATCCTATTGCGGATAAAGAGAACTTCCCACACCTTGCTATTATTGGCGGTGGCATAGGAGGAGTAGCGCTAGCTGTGGCTTGTTTGCACCGCGGGATCCCTTTTACGCTCTATGAACGAGACAGCGGCTTCGGCACTCGATCTCAGGGCTATGGGCTCACGTTACAACAGGCGAGTAAAGCGATTGAAGGCTTGGGCCTTTTATCGTTAGAAGATGGAGTATTTTCAACCCGACATGTGGTTCATACGACAAAAGGAGAAGTGATCGGTGAATGGGGTATAAGAAAGTGGCAGCCCGCAGATGTGGAAA
>Ga0209395_1001327_pt1 | contig 34832 bp, 27 predicted proteins | sample GOMGulsemesocosm_3_FD_184635 | JGI IMG/M metagenome (GOLD analysis project Ga0209395, IMG submission 184635) | Methane-oxidizing microbial communities from mesocosms in the Gulf of Mexico - GOM9D Gulf of Mexico (SPAdes) (version 2) | ecosystem: Environmental > Aquatic > Marine > Cold seeps...
GCTTGGTGTTTTTCGCTTTTCTGTGTTTCGTCAACCATGATTATTCCTGATGGTAAATGTAGTTTTGTAATAGGAGAAAAGGCAAGGCTATCGGTAAGGGAAGTCCTTACTTTGTAGCAATTTACCGTGTATTCCCGCACGATTTTATGTAAATTTTTAGATAAGTATTCGGTATGCTGACTTTTGCTTATATTATTAAATGAAAGCAATTCACAGTTGCGGGTACAGTCAAGGGTTCACACCTTGTTCCCAGAATGTCGTCTATCTATGTTGGTATAGTTTACGAGGTTTTAGATTATTTACAATATAAGGAGTGTTAAGTACTTTACTAATGTTAATAATCTTTCATTAAAATAAACGTTAATCTTTTTCGAATAAAAAAATGCCAACAAAATTGTTGGCATTTTATTATCATTCATCTTCACGTTATTTAACTAAGCGTGTTGCTTACCAAATTTTTACACGTTTTTCAGGAGCAAGGTACATAGCATCACCTTCTTTAACGTTAAACGCTTTGTAGAACTCAGGCATGTTAGATAAAGAACCTAATGCACGGAATTCGCCTGGCGAATGTGGGTCAGTCGCTACTTGGTTACGTAGTGACTTCTCTACCTTTTTCCCACGCCATACTTGAGCAAAACCCATGAAGAAACGTTGATCGCCAGTAAGCCCATCAATTACCTGTGCTTCTTCACCATTTAATGATGCGATATAAGCTTTATAGGCAATAGTTACCCCTGATAAATCACCAATGTTTTCTCCCAGAGTCAAAGAACCGTTTACATTTAAGTCTTCAAATACTGAGTAGCCATCGTACTGTGTTACTAAGTCATCTGTGCGTACTTTAAAAGCGGCTAAATCTGCTTCAGTCCACCAGTTGCGCAAGTTGCCATCGCCATCATATTTACTACCTTGATCGTCAAACCCGTGGCCCATTTCATGACCGATAACCGCGCCAATACCGCCATAGTTAACAGCATCGTCAGCCGCTAAATTGAAAAACGGTGGTTGTAAAATTGCTGCAGGGAATACAATTTCATTTTTAGTTGGATTGTAATACGCATTAACTGTTTGAGGTGTCATTCCCCACTCTTGCTTGTCGATTGGACCGCCAAGTTTTGCTACTTCTTTCAGGTGAGACACCGTACCTGAACGCATGTTGTTTCCTACTAAATCATCACCTTTAATAACAAGGGCAGAGTAATCTATCCATTTATTAGGGTAGCCAATTTTGGGGTCAAAACTTGCTAGTTTTATGTGTGCCGCTTTCTTAGTTGATGCAGACATCCATTCTAATTCATCAATACTTGCGCCATACGCTCCACGCAGGTTCTCAACAAGTTGTGTCATGCGAGTCTTAGCTTCAGGTTTAAAGTGACGACTTACATACACTTTACCAATAACTTCACCTAAGTTAGCGTTAACGACGCCAACGCCACGTTTCCACATTGGACGTTGTTCTTTTTGGCCACGTAACTGCTTTGAATAAAAATCAAAGTTTTCGTTATCTAAATCAGTTGTTAAAGAACCTGCAAAATTACTTAATGCGTGGAATGTTAAATATGTTTGCCACTCAGCTAAAGAGGTTGCCGCAAATGTTTCGCCAAAACCTTTCACAAATGAAGGTTGGTTAATTATGATGTCTTTTTGTGCGGTTACGCCCTGACCTGAAAGGTAAGCATTCCAATTGAATGCATCAGTTACAGTCTTTAAGTCAGTAACGTCAAATTTATTGTAACGTTTATCGCTGTCACGAGTCTCAACTTTTGTCCAATGATAGCCTGCTAATTTAGTTTCAATGGCCATAATAGTTTCAGCGGCAGCTTTACCATTTTTCAAACCTGCTAAGTTGAACATGTTTTCAATATGAGCTACATAGCCTTTACGTAATGCAGCAAAGCGTTCTTTTTCATCAAAGTAGTAATCTTTGTCTGGTAAGCCTAGACCACTTTGCCATATATGAGTTGCATAACGAGTCGAATCTTTAGCGTCAACACTGATATAAAACGCTAATGGGCTGCCAACACCGTTTTTCTGGTTCTCACCAAAAAATGCAGCAAGCTCATTCTTGTCTTTTAAACCATTGATACTATCAAATAATGGTTGCATAGGCGTAGTGCCGGCAGCGTTACGTGCATCTGTGTTCATGTATGAACGAAATAAGTCAGCAACTTTTTGTTCGTCACTGCCCATTTTTAGATTTTCTGTTGCTGCTAATTCTTCGATGATTACTTTTACATTGTCATCAGCTTCGTCACGTAAGTCATAAAATGCACCAATTGACGTTTTGTCTCCTGGAATTTCATTAGCGTTTAACCAAGCACCATTTACATAGCGGTAAAAGTTGTCTTGTGGGCGAACTGTTAGGTCCATAGTCGCTTTGTCGATACCTGAAGCTAACGCAGTTTTTTGCATGACCGGCATTTCTTTCTTAGCTGTTTCAGTGCTTTGTGTATTGTCGCTGCACGCTGTAAGCAGCAATAAAGAAGAACATACCGCACTTGTTATTATCTTTTTCATTGTAATCTCATCTTTAAGTGAAAAATTATTGTTATAAAATGTTAAACGCATTGATACTAAAGGGTTACAGCGCTATTTACTAGATTTTGACATGAATTTTTACATAATGCTTAAGCAGCCCTGTATTTTATTTTGTACATTATAATGGTTAATTCGCAAGATTTTCATTTAACCTTTTGAAAATAAAATGAATATTATTGATATTTGTTTTTAATGACTTTACTTGTTCGCTTTTTTCTTGCCAAATAAAATATTGGCTGTGATATGCTGCAAGTCATTAATTAAAGGGAATGTTCTCTTTCTACTATATAAAAGATGAAGTTTATATAATGTTTCAACCCGTCAGTTTTTTCATTGGTCTTCGGTATAGTCGAAGTCGCAAAAGTTCAGGATTTGTTTCCTTTATCACCTTTTTTTCTATTGTAGGTATAGTACTTGGCGTAGCTTCTTTAATTACGGTTGTTTCCGTGATGGATGGCTTAGAAGGAGAGCAAAAACGTAGAGTACTCGGCTTAGTTCCCCATATCGTTGTGGCAGATGAATCTCAACTCAGCAAACAAACCTCTTTATCTCAATGGCAAACACTTCGAGAACAGTTGTTACTCCACCCGAAAGTCAAACAGGTAACGCCACTTCTGGAAAGTGAAGCGCTAATACAAGCTAATTCTGGTGCTTTAGATTTTGTGCTTATTCAAGGGATCATGCCTGAGTTTGAGCAACACAACATTGTTAATACCTCGATGTTGTCAGGTAGTTTAGACAGTTTATCAAACCAGTCGTTTTCAGTGATAATAGGGAGATCATTGGCAAGAAAACTGGATGTGGGGCTAGGCGAAAAAGTACGCTTAACACTCCCTAATAAAACAGTATTCACACCAATGGGAAGAATACCTGTACAACGAACTTTTACTATATCAGGCATTTTTAGCATTGGCTCAGAAGTAGACGCAACCCTCGTTTATATTCACAGTAAATATGGTGCAAAATTGCATAGACAAAGGGGCGACGGTGTTGAGAAACTCCGTTTATATCTCGATGATGCTTTTTCTGCTGAGCAAGTGGTTACTGAACTGAAAGCTGAATATAGCCAGTATAATTATACCACTTGGAATGATAGTCAAGGCGCATTGTTTGCGGCAGTTCGTATGGAAAAAAATATGATGTGGCTAATGTTGAGTTTAATTATTGCCGTTGCCGCATTTAATATTGTTTCTGCTTTAGTCATGGTCGTTATTGAAAAGCAGGGTGAAATTAGTATTTTGCAAACTCTGGGGTTAGATCGCCTAGGGATAGTGAAAATATTTATTACTCAGGGTTTAATTAATGGTTTTTGGGGCGTTACCATAGGTACTGCTTTAGGTTCATTCCTTACTTTAAATTTAGACAGTATTTTTAATCTGCTAGGAGTCAGTTTACTGGGGGCAGGGCAGTCTTTACCTGTCGAACTATCAGTAAATAATGTACTTACTATTATTTTATCAGCAATGGCGATGAGTTTCGTTGCTACTTTATATCCCGCTTATCAAGCGTCTTTAACACAGCCCGCCGAGGTTTTACGACATGAGTAAAGGTTTACATTGTCAGCAATTATCAAAATCATATTTTCAGGGAAGCCTTGAAACAAAAGTATTAGATGGATTAGATTTATCTGTAGAAACGGGAGAACTTGTCGCCATAGTGGGGAGTTCTGGTTGTGGAAAAAGCACATTTTTGCATATAGCGGGTGCCTTAGATTCACCATCTGCAGGGCAAGTTTTTATCAATGACGTTGATATTCATACTTTATCTGAAAAACAACGCGCTAAGTTTCGTAACACCCATATTGGTTTTATTTATCAGTTTCATCATTTAATGATGGAATTTTCTGCAGAAGAAAACGTTGCGATGCCGCTCCTTATTCGAGGGAATTCACCTAAAGTTGCTTTAGAATCTGCACAAGAAATGTTAAAGCAAGTAGGGCTGAGCCATCGCTTTGAGCACAGACCTTCAGAACTTTCTGGCGGCGAACGTCAGCGTGTAGCTATTGCTAGAGCGCTAGTGACTAAGCCTTCGTTGATACTTGCTGATGAACCCACAGGAAATTTAGACTTTGATACAGCTGAGCAGATCTATCAATTATTGCGAGACCTTAATAAAACCGTTAATACTAGTTTTGTTATCGTGACACATGATTTAACGCTTGCTGCGAGAATGGATCGTCAATTACGTTTATCACATGGCCGTTTAGCGCCACTTGAACGTTAAGGTTTTTCGATGAATAAATCATTGAGTTTATTTTTAGGTTTACGTTATGTGCGTAGCCGAAACGGTAAAGGCTTTTCTTCATTTATTTCAGCGTCTTCTACTATTGGTATTGCCCTTGGTGTGATGGTATTGATTATTGTTTTATCTGCCATGAATGGTTTCGAGAGAGCATTAGCTCAACACCTATTGTCGGTGATCCCTCACGGTGAACTTATAGCCATTAATACACCTATTGATAAATGGCAAAAGCATGTTGCTAAAATCCAACAACACCCACAAGTGATCGCAGCAGCTCCGGTCATCAAACTTACCGGCATGATGCAACATGGCAGTGAAATTAAAGCGGTTGCAGTGCGTGGTGTCGATGTAAAATTAGAGCAACAGGTCTCTACTATTGCTGACTATATGATTGCTGGCAGTTGGCAAGCGATTGGTGATAATGAAAACAGTGAAAATCCCGTTGTCGGTGTCGTTATTGGCTCTGGTGTGGCAAAAAAACTAGATCTTGAATTAGGTGATTCACTGCAACTATTATTATCGAGTGCGGTCAATCAAAAAATTAATAACCAAGCAAGCGTCAAATTTCCTGTGCCGGTTAAGCATCAAGTCAAGGTGGTGGGCATTTTTAAGTTTGGCGGTACAATGGATGAAATTTCTGTGTACCTTTCACTGGCTCATGCGGAAAAAATGGTGAATTTAGAAAGAGGACAAGTGCAAGGAATTCGAATAAAAGTGGCTAATGTTTTCCAATCACCTGAGGTGATTCGAGATATAGCTTATAGCTTTGATACTTATGTTGCGATTCAAGATTGGACTCAAGAGAATGGGCATATCTTTAATGATATACAACTCGTTCGCCTAGTGATGTTTATTGTTTTGGTACTGGTTATTGCCGTTGCAAGTTTTAATATTGTTTCGACACTCATCATGGCGGTAAATGAGAAAAAAGGGGATATTGCCATTTTGAAAACCATGGGCGCAGAAGCCTCTGTTATCATGGGAACTTTTATGTTTCAAGGTTTAGTTAATGGTGTGGTTGGCTGCTTAGTTGGAACCATATTAGGTATTGCCATATCCCTTAATTTGACCGATATCGTTATTGCAGTTGAAACGTTTTTTAACGTAAAAATGTTATCAGGCGATGTTTATTTTATTGACTTTCTGCCTACTCATTTAAGCCAGAATGATGTTGTAGCGACGGTAGTCACGGCATTAACAATGAGCTTGTTGGCAACATTATACCCTGCTTGGCAAGCGACTAAAGTTCAACCTGCACAAGTGCTGGGGCAAATGTAGAATATTTAATTTTTTACAAAAAAAAAGCATATAGTTACGACGTGTAGTCATTATATGCTTTTATGTTCTTCTGCTATCTATTCTTACGTTTCTTCCATTCTTTTAAAACCGAATATCGCCACAGAGCATGTATAGCGAAATAACCCAAGATTGAAAATAATATCGCTAGTACGCCACAGCCTAATAAAAATGCTGGTCCGATAGTTGATAAACTATCAATAATCCATTGCCAGCTAGCTTCAAATACAAACTCTTCTTCTTTAGAGCCTATTAACCATGTTCCCACAATATAACAAGCATAAAAAATCGCCGGTATGGTCAGGGGGTTTGTTATCCAGACGAGTGCCACAGCGAGGGGTAAGTTAGCATGTACTATAATTGCAAAACCTGCGGCTAGTACCATTTGAAATGGCACAGGGATAAATGCAAAAAACAGCCCGACCGCAAATGCTTTTGCGACTGAGCGACGGTTTAAGTGCCATAAGTTAGGGTTATGCAGTAAATCACCAAAAATCTGTAAATATTTATTATTTTTTATGGTGTTGTGATCAGGCATATAACGCTTGATGAGTTTTTTAGGCATATACTTTACTTATATTATGTAGACTTAATTAATCGAATAGACAAATACGGAAATTATTCACTATGGAACGGTGGCTATTTACATTTTTTATCGGTGCTATTCTGTCACTATTCTTACCGATAGTACCAGATTTTTCTCAACTTTTGTTTTGTTTATTTTTTGCCGCTATTTTTTGTCTCTTCAAAAGGCTACGTAGTTTCAGTGGCATATTTTTTGGTTGTGCTTGGGTATTAAGTGCTGGTTTTTCATATCAAAATATATGGAAAGCTAATAACCTAACTCAAACTGACTATGTAGGGAAAACCATCACAGTAAAAGGAGTGGTTGCTAATATCCCAACAACCTTAAGTCGTAAGGTAAAAAACAACGAGGTTGAAAGAAAAGTGTCACGCTTTAATTTTATTGTTGATGAAATTAATGATCGAAAACTGACAAAAAATATTAATATTCGTCTTCGCTGGGATGATAAACCTTTATTAGAAGAAATTTCAAGTCATGTTGGAAACGTAAAACAAGGACAAAATTGGCAACTGAAAGTGCGTATCAAGCCAGCTCATGGTTTTGCAAACATTGGTGGTTTTAGTTATCAAACGTGGTTAAGACAAAAGGAACTACATGCTACTGGCTATGTGAAGCATTCAATAGAAAACAAAGTGATTGATGCACAACCTACTTATCGACAAAAGCTATACTTACAACTTAATGAAATAGTCAGTTCATTAGTATCAAAAAGCCAAAGGCATCATTTTATTTTTGCGCTTACTTTCGGCGAGCGTGGAAAAATTACCGCGGATCAATGGCAAGTGTTACAAGCAACCGGAACACAGCATTTAATGGCGATTTCTGGCCTGCATTTAGGTTTAATTGCCAGTGGTGCTTTTGGCTTGATGGTCATGTGTTTTCGCTTTATTCCCATTCACTTATTGTTTACTGAAAAAGGTAAGTTGTGGCTGGTTAATAAAAATAGTCGCATTATCGCTTTTGTTTTTAGTAGTCTTGTTGCGATATTTTATGCGTATCTTGCTGGTTTTTCCTTACCCACTCTTCGTGCATTAATCATGATGCAAATCTTTATTGGTAGTAAGTTGTTAGCGGTTAAACTAACGGTGACCCGCTGGTTATTACTCAGTATCGTTTGTATTATTCTCTTGTCACCTTTTAGTTTATTTAGCGTGAGTTTTTGGCTAAGCGTTTATGCGGTAACACTTATTTTATTGGTCATTTGGCGATGTCGAAAATTAATATCATTATCAGGTAATAGTAAGTTACAGAAAGTGAAAGCGTGGCTTTCTTCATTAATTATTGTGCAGTTAGGCCTAACGTTATTTATGTTACCCGTTGCAGCGATGTTGAATCATCAACTACCTCTTTCAGCACTCCTTGCTAATATCATCGCAGTTCCATGGATGAGCTTCACTGCGATACCCTTATGCTTGCTGTCGGTAGTTGTTATGCCCTTTAGTGAAGCACTTTCAATATTATTTCTTGAGCTATCGTTAGCCTCATTAGATTTGATTTGGCAGTGGTTGAGTTATTTATCACATCAAGAAGGGTTATTTATTGATGTTAGCCATAAAACATTAATGATCATTCTTGTTATCAGTGGTTTATTTTTTATCAGTTATTTTTTAACGTTACCCAAAAAAACTCTATTAATTGCTGTCCTCTTTATATTTCCGTTAATCTCTTTTTATTTTGAACATCAGAAGAAAAATAATGATTGGCAAGTCAACGTGCTCGATGTCGGTCAAGGACTATCGGTTGTGATTGAGCGAAATGGGCGAGCCATTTTATATGATACAGGTGCAAGTTATCCTAGCGGCTTTAATTTGGCGGAAAGTGTTATTTTTCCATACTTCCAATACCGCGGTATTGAGAAGATTGATCATTTAATACTAAGTCATGCCGATAACGATCATGCGGGTGGTTTATCATTTATAGATAAACAAGTTGCCCTAAATAAAATGAGCGTCGCCAATATAAAATATAATGAATCGTCAAAAATCACTAAACAATATAGTTTTGCTGAAAATGGCAGTTGTAAGCAAGGGGATAATTTTACTTGGCAAGGATTAACATTTTCTGTGTTATGGCCCGTAACTATTCAAGAAAATGAAAATGACAATTCTTGCGTTATTAATATTTCCGATGGCAAATATAACGTGTTATTGACTGGAGACGTTTCTCGAAAAGTTGAAAAATTACTTACAGCAAGCCTCGAAACTGCTAAACAGTTGAAAGCCGATGTGATTATTGCGCCGCATCATGGCTCAAAAACCTCATCAAGTTCTCGATTTATTAAAGCAGTGTCTCCCGATGCTGTTATATTTAGTGCTGGATTTTTGAATCGATGGCATATGCCTAATAAAGCGGTACTTAAACGTTATGATCAATTTAATGTCACGCCATATTCAACAGCAGAGCAAGGAATGATCCAAATAAAAATTGAACATCAAGGACTTGAAATTGAAAGTTATCGAGAGCATATCAATCCTTATTGGTTTGCTAATTAATTTTCCTAATATTATTAGTTGGTTGAATATACAAAAAAGCGTTAAAATAACCGAGACATTAATTTGGAATTAATTGTCATTCATCGTTAAGTCACCGAGATACTGAATGTTAGCAAGTAAGAATAAAGAAACAGTAGAAGCCACAACGTGGCAAAACTTCAAACGTTTAATAGGATATGCTAAACCTTATAAATCAGGGTTTGTCGTCGCTATTTTAGGCATGTTGGGCTATGCAGGCATCGACACTTTATTTTTCTCGCAATTACAGCCATTAATCGATGATGGTTTAACGGATGCTAACCCTAATTTTATGAAATGGGCACCACTGTTTGTGATCGTCTGTTTTATTATTCGTGGCATTTGTCATTTTTTTGGTAATTATTGTTTGGCTTGGGTGGGTAATAATGTTGTTACTGATTTAAGGCAAAACTTATTTGAACACATCATGGCGCTACCGGTTACTTTTCATGATAAAGAATCTACCGGCACTTTAATTTCTAAACTCACTTTTGATACAGAACAAGTATTGAATGCGACAAGTAAAGCGTTACTCACCTTAGTTCAACAAGGCGCTATGGTCATAGGTTTTCTCGCCGTTATGTTCTATAACAGCTGGCAGTTATCGGCAATATTTCTCCTTATAACGCCAATTATCGCGGTTATTGTGACCGTTGTGTCTAAGCGTTTTCGCCAAGTCAGTAAAAAAATCCAAAATGCGATGGGCGAAGTTACTTCTGCTGCAGAACAAACGTTTAATGCCCATAAAGTTGTTTTGACTTTTAGTGGTCAACAACGTGAATTTGAACGCTTTGGTAAAATTAATAAACATAATCGCCAACAACGAATGAAAATGGTGGCGACAAAATCTTTTAGCGTGCCATTAATTCAAATTATAGCTTCTTTCGCATTAGCGTTTGTGCTGTACGTTGCGAACTTAGAAAGCATGAAGGCAAGTTTAACCCCTGGTATTTTTATAACCGTTATTACTTGTATGACGATGCTGTTAAGGCCGTTAAAATTATTAACGACGGTTAACAGTGACTTTCAAAATGGTATGGCTGCTTGTGTGAGTATTTTTGCAGTACTAGACCAAGAAAAAGAAAAAGATGACGGCCAACAAACCCTTGATAAAGCAAAAGGTACGCTTGCATTTGAGCAAGTCGATTTCTCTTATAAAAATGATGAAACATTAGCGCTTACTCAATTGAGTTTTACTGCTAATGCCGGAGAAACCGTTGCATTGGTTGGTCGTTCAGGTAGTGGAAAGTCAACCGCAAGTGCTATGTTACTGCGTTTCTATGATGCAACAGCCGGTAAAGTATTGATCGATGGGCAAGATATCACTTCATACAGATTGAAAGACTTACGTACTCAGTTTGCTTATGTTTCTCAACAAGTCGTGTTATTCAATGACTCTATTGCTAATAATATTGCTTATGGAAAGCCGAGTGCTAGCCGAGATGAAATTATTGCTGCCGCTAAAAGTGCCCATGTTATTGAGTTCGCAGATGATATGCCCGAGGGACTAGATACTAATATTGGTGATAATGGTGCGTTACTTTCTGGCGGACAACGCCAACGTGTGGCAATCGCTCGGGCATTATTATGTGATGCACCTTTTTTAATTCTTGATGAAGCGACCAGCGCATTAGACACTGAATCTGAGCGTCATATTCAAGATGCTTTACAAGTATTACAACGAAATCGTACCTGTATTGTCATTGCTCACCGCTTATCTACTATTGAAAATGCTGATAAAATTATCGTCATGGAACATGGTGAAATCCTTGAACAGGGCGATCATCAGAGTTTATTATCAAAAGATGGTGCTTATGCAAAATTACATAACTTTCAATTTAGCGAATAAAAATGATATTTGAGATTTCTTTATGCGTTTAATTGAAAAAGTTTGGTTTTTTCAACATTCAGCCAAATGGTTACTCGTACCTTTGTTGCTTCCTTTTACCTTTGTTTTTTGGTGCTTATCAGCTTGTCGACGTATGTGTTTTCGACGTGGCTTTTTCAAATCTTTCACGGTAGATGTACCTGTGGTGGTGGTAGGTAACATTGGCATTGGCGGCAATGGAAAAACACCTGTTGTTTTATACTTAATTGATCAATGTTTAGCGAAAGGCATGAAAGTAGGAGTGATCAGCAGAGGTTATGGTGGAAAAGCACCGCATTATCCCTATTTGCTCAACGAGACCAGTAGTGCTACTGAAGCTGGAGATGAGCCGTTTTTAATATATAAACGCCATGGTATTCCTGTTGTTGTAGGTAGTGATCGTATAGCAAATGCGCAGTTATTAACTAAACAAGGCTGTGAAGTTATTATTGCTGATGATGGTTTGCAACACTATCGTTTGAAACGAGACTTTGAACTCATTGTGATTGATAATAAGCGAAAGTTTGGTAATGGATTATTATTACCTTCAGGCCCACTGCGGGAAGGACTATGGCGCCTAAAAACGGTTGATGGTCTTATTTTTAATGGCGAGAGCACTGCAAAAATTAATGAAGGTTATCACTCTGGTATTCCGAAAATTTCGATGAAATTAATGGCAAAAAGTGTTGTTAATATCAAGACTAATCAACGTATGTTATTAGCAGATTTTCATCTGTTTTGTCAGGCTAATGAAAACGATAATGGTAAAGACAAGAATTATATCAATGCCATAGCCGGAATTGGTGACCCCTCTCGTTTTTTTAAAACCTTGTCGGATATTGGTTTTAGCATTGGGGGATCTGTAAGTTTTGTTGATCACCAACATTATAATGAGGCACAATTCGTTAGCTTTTCTGATAACATTCCATTGCTGATGACAGAAAAAGATGCAGTTAAATGTACAACTTTTGCTAAAAGCAACTGGTGGTATTTACCCGTTGATGCACAAATTGAATACAAACAAATAATGCCATTATTAGATGCGTTATTTGACAAAATAAAAGCTGATAAACTTAGCCGAATTAAAGCTAAACTAAAGTTCCGCTAGCGCTAAATTAAGAATAAATACACTCATAAATAAGAGAATAATCATGGCATTTGATGTGAAACTGATGGAAATTTTGGCCTGTCCAGTATGTAAGGGCAAACTAGATTACGATAAAAAACAACAAGAATTAATCTGTAAATTCGACCGTCTCGCTTACGCGATTGAAATAGGTATACCTGTTTTACTTGAAAGTGAAGCACGCCGCATTACCGAAAGCGATTAATCAAATATATTAGGAGAATTGAATGTCTTTTGTTGTTGTTATTCCTGCTCGATTTGAATCTTCTCGTTTACCGGGAAAAGTGTTAGCCGATATTAGCGGCAAGCCAATGATCCAGTGGGTTGTTGAAAAAGCGCAGCAAAGTGGTGCCAGCCAAGTGATTGTTGCCACGGATAACGAAGAAGTCGCTAAAGTAGTTACTGCCTTTGGGGGAGAAGTTTGTAAAACTCGGGCTGATCACCAGTCAGGCACAGAACGTTTGGCTGAAGTTATGGAAATTTACGATTTCGATAACGATCAAGTTATTGTTAATGTGCAAGGGGACGAACCTTTTATCCCGGCGGAAAATATTGCTCAAGTTGCACGAAACTTAGCGAATCAACAAAGAACCAATCAACAACAAGCTAGAATGGCAACACTTGCGGTGCATATTCATGATGTTGAAGAAGCATTTAATCCCAATGCAGTAAAAGTGCTTACAGATAAACATGGATACGCGATGTATTTTAGTCGCTCAACCATACCTTATGACAGATCTCGTTTTCTTAATGAAGATAATGTGGCATCCATTGGCGACTTTTATTTAAGGCATATTGGTATTTATGCCTATCGCGCAGGTTTTATTAAAGACTACGTTCAATGGCCAACAAGTCAATTAGAACAGATTGAATCTTTAGAACAGCTAAGAGTGCTATGGCAAGGCGAGAAAATACATGTTGCTGTTGCTAAGACGCGTTTAGAAGTTGAAGGTGTTGATACGCCGGAAGATTTAGAGAAAGCTAGAGCGTATGCTTTAACGCTTTAACGCGTTATTTTATCGCTATAAAAAATGGCCTTATGTTTTCACATAAGGCCATTTTATGTTCAGGATGGCCTTTCTCAGACATCCTGTCTTTCAAGTCACTAATGCATCCTAGCACGTCAACGGTCATGACTTTTGTTCCAGACAAGTCATAAGTACCTGCATCCCTGCAGGCAATGTCACGGTCACATGGCCGTTTTTTGACATCCATGTCATCACGGCATTAGTACTTCCATGTGCGTCGATGTGAAGGAGTGACGATTAAACTAAAATAAAATTATTTTAATAAATTAAGTGCTTTTACACATCGGCCAATTTGTTGATGGCTAGCTTTAACTGTTTTTAATACTTGTGGTTTCATACCACTATAGTCCTTAATCAGTTGAGCTAATTCTGCTTCACTTTCTGTATTACATTGCGTAGGCAACATATTACCTGCAAAAGATTCTAATAAACCTAAATCACTCCCTTCATTTAGTTTAGGGATGTGCGCTAGAATTTTAGCCTTATATGGTGCTTCTAAAGCTTGTTGTTCTGATGGAAACAAACCCCACATAATATAACGAAGTGTCGAAAGTTTTAATTTGTCAGGGTTATTAATAACCACGTTAAACCACTTTTCTTTAACTTCAGCTTCAGGACGAAGAACTTCTGAGTAAATCGCATTTTTAACACCTGAGTCAGTAACATCTTTTGCTGTTTCAGACGTTAGCAATGCTTTGTAATTGCCATGTTGGTAACGGTTCATTTTAGCGACTAATGTCCAACGCTTGTCTTGATCGATTGTCACGCCATCAAAACTTTTTTCACCGTTTAAAATATTTTGTAAATTTGTTAAATGTGTTGTTGTTTTACTAACACGTACATAGCGGCTATACCAAAGTTTTTGAAAATCAGAACCCGCTTCAGCTTTTTCTAATAAACGTAGGTATAAATTTTCAACTTCCATATAAAGCGATGAATAATCCTTTTGCTCTAAACGCGTAGCAACAGTTAAGTAACCTAGCGCTGAAGTTAATGTACTCGCAATTTTGCGTGTTACGTTGTAATCAGTTTCACCTTCAAGGTTAGCCATAGCAAAATTAACTAATTGATCTGCGGCTAAATTCGCATCACGAACACTGTCAGATAAACTCTGCCATAACATCAAACGCATTGTCGGATTATCGATAGCGTTGATATGTTTTTGAGCTGAGGCTAATGATTTTTCATCAAGGTCTACTTTTACATAACCCCAATCTGCTTCGTTTGGATAAACTAAATCAGGACACGTTTGGCCAATTACTTCTTTAATTTCAGTAGTTGCACCTTTATACATTATCGGTGTAGCTGATGTTAAGTTCATTGCGCTATCATCGGCATTTACGTTGTATAAACCAATTTGAACACGTTGTTCGCGCAATGTAGGATAACCTTCTGGTGCGGTCTGGTTTATAGCAAACTCACTGATTTTTCCTTCGTTACATTGGTAATTTACTTTGATGGTGTTTAAGCCCGCATTAAATAACCAATCTTGAGTCCACTGGGTCATATCTTTACCCGCAGCCTTACCTAATTCACCAATAAAGTCATCAAGATCTGTGTTTTTATAAGAGAATTTTTTCAAGTAATTACTGACACCCACTCGGAAATTTTCTTCACCTAAGTAGTAAGGTAACTGCTTAAGCACTGAAGCACCTTTACCATAGGTAATACCGTCAAAATTTGACAAAGCAACACCTGTAGAGGCAACCGGAAGTTCTATTGCATGAGTGTTTACAGAGTCATCCGTACGGTAAGCCCATTGCTTAGTACCTGAATAGAAAACGTCCCAATTATTTTCAAAATCACTTGCTTCAGCAATCGCAAGGTTGGCCATATAGGTAGCAAAACTTTCGTTCAACCATAAACCATTCCACCATCGCATGGTCACTAAATCACCAAACCACATGTGTGCCATTTCATGAGCAATAACATTTGCTAAGCTCATACGGGCACTCGTTGATTTCTCACCACGTGCGATATAACCTTCGTTGAAGGTAACAGCTGCAACGTTTTCCATAGCGCCGGCGTTAAAATCAGGTGCTACAATTTGGTCGTATTTACCGAAAGGATATTTCACTTCAAAGTATTTATTGAAGAAAGCAAAACTTTGCTTAGTAGGGATAAACCATTCATCCGTTTTTACATATTCAGCTAAGCTTTGACGAGCAAATAGACGTAAAGTCATGCCTTCGAAATCATCTTCCCAAACAGCGTAGTTACCGGCATGAAGAGAGAATACATATGAAGAAAATTTTGCAGAAGCAGGGAAAGACCATACTTTAGTGTCACCGTTTTCGCTGATCTCGGTTTCACGAGTTGCACTAATGATTTGCCAATGAGCGGGTGCGGTTACTTCAATTTCATAACTGGCTTTTAAATCAGGCTGGTCAAAATGTGGAAATAGACGGTTTGCATCATAAGGTTCGAAATCGGTGTATAAATACACTTCACCATTTTTAGGATCTACAAAACGATGAAAACCAGAGCCGTCAGTTGAATATGGACGTTCATAGTCAATAGTAATGCTTTGTTTTCCGGCGGTTAATTCGCTAGCAGGAATGGTAATAAACCATTTTTCATAGCTAAACTGAACAACTTTGCCGTTAACTTTTAAAGACTTTATAGTACCTTCATCAAAATCTATGGTTAAGTCGTTTTGGTTGTCTTTAGCTAAATCAAACATTAGCTCCGTTGAACCAGAAAAGCTTTCACTTTTATTGTCAATAGTAACGCTTAATTTGTAACTAACATTACTGACTTGTTTAGCACGCATTTCAGCATAAACCGCTTCAAGTGATTCACTTTTAGTACGCAGTAAGCTTGTTTGTTTTTGAGGTGCTTCAACGGCAGATGTGCTGCTTGGTGTATCCGCTTTTTCACAACCCATAAGTGCTACGCTTGAACCGATAATAGCAAGGGACAATGCCTTAGCTATTTGAGATTTATTTAATGTCATTTACCCAGATCCTACTTTATTATTTTAAGGTTTCTTGATGGAAACACTTTTAATTGAAAATATCGAATATGTTATATCATATATCACTAACAAAAGATCTTGAGTCATCCCGTAAAAAGGGTGGTTAAACGTTTTTTAAGAAGACATTAACAGTAAGGACTTTTTATGAGAATGTTGATTAAGATGGTGGTTACCTCTAAGTTATTGTTATTAAAGGCTGTTGTGGGTTGTTGTGTTTTTAAGTCAATAAGGTGTGTAAATACCTTGTAATAATTTTATCATTGGGTTTACAGATCAAAATTTAATTAAGTGACTCAATAACACGACATAACGTTCAGCCAGATTAGGGGACTTATACTCGCTGAAATTCAAAATTATCTTAAATATCTATCTTGGTGTTTTGCAATAGATAAATCCTAAAAATATAGACGTTCACCTTGTTTTCTCTCTGTTCAACGAATAAAACTTGTCAGAAGGCGTTATTACTCTTTATTATGATACAGAGCCATTAATTAAAAGAAATAATAATGAACATAAAAAGAACGCTTACAAGCATCGCCATCATAGGTGCTATTGCCCTAACAGGTAATAGTTATGCAGAAACATCAGATAAAGATAAAGAAAAGAAAAAATCACCTTCAAGCTGGTTAAATCTTTCTAAAAGCGAATTAGCAGCGGTAGAAAAATACGCAACTGATTACAAAACTTTTATTTACAAAACCCCGACAGAATTAACGTTTGTTACCGAAACAATTAAACGTGCCGAAAAGCAGGGTTTTAAACGGTTAACAGAAAACAGTAATTTAAAGCCCGGTGCACGTTTTTATGACGTGAACCGTGACCGTACTATCTCATTAATTGTGATGGGAAAAAAAGGCTTAGAACAAGGGACTCGCATTGTTGGAGCTCATATTGATTCACCGCGCTTAGAGCTAAAAGGTCGTCCGCTGTATGAAAAACAGAAGTTTGCGATGCTACAAACTTATGTTCATGGTGGCATTAAAACGTATCAATGGGTAAATATTCCCTTGGCACTTGTTGGCCGTGTTGATAAAAAAGACGGCACAATTGTTAACATTTCTGTTGGCTTTGATGATAACGATCCAATTTTTATGGTGCCAGATTTAGCGCCGCATGTTGATCACCCAAACAGAAGCCGACAAAGCCGTGACGTGATCAAAAAAGAAGAACTTGACGTTATAATCGCAGCTAAGCCTGATTTAGATAAATCAATAAAAGAGTTAATCTCTGATTTCTTAAAAACAGAATACGACATTTCAATTGAAGATCTCGTTTCCGCTGAATTAGCATTAGTTCCTGCAACAAAACCACGAGATGTTGGTTTTGATCGTAGTATGATTGCCGCCTATGGCCAAGATGACAAAGCCAGTTCAATTGCTGCTGTTACAGCAATATTTGAACAAAAAATTCCTGAATTTACATCAATTGCTTTTTTAGTTGATAATGAAGAAGTGGGGAACATTAACAATACTGGGGCAAGTTCATCGTACCTTGTTGATATGATCAGTGGTTTGTTATACAACCAGAAAGGCGCGAAATATAACGATTACCAACTTCGTAAAGTGTTACGCAATACGAAAGTTATTTCTGCAGATGTAAACCCCGGTGTTAACCCTAATTGGGCGGGTGTTTGGGAGTTAGGTAATGCACCACGTTTAGGTAATGGTATAAACTTAAAGCTTTACGGAGGTGGTTTTAATGCTAATTCTGAATATATGGCGTGGACGCGTAACTATCTAGATAACAGTAAAATTAAATGGCAAACGTCTACTTATAAAGGTAAAGCTTCTGGCGGAACTATTGGTAGCGATTTATCCAACGACAATATGGAAGTGATTGATTTTGGCGTGCCAATTTTGTCAATTCACTCACCTTATGCCGTGGGTTCAAAGGTTGATTTATATTCATTGTATAAAGCAATGTCTGCTTTTTATAAGCAAAAATAAACATACCCATTGTTAATCATATAAAAAAGATCAGCATTTGCTGATCTTTTTTATATATAAGGGTTAATTTTGTTTTTCATTACGAAATTCATCCTAGTCAATAATATTGCTTTCAGTCTTGTTGATGATTACTTTATAATTGCGGCAATGGATCGTTAAACTCGGAAAGAAATATTCAAATGTTAAAAAAATCACTTCAATTAAAAGCCAAGCCCAAAAATTCTTTATGGCAGCAACACAAAAATTCCTTTCTACTTTTATCTTTATTCGGCAGTATTCAGGCATGTGGAGGAGGCGGTGGAGACAGTTCAGGTACAACACCAACGATACCTAAAAGTTTTGCATTTTCATTAACATCAACGCTAACGAATAAATGTGGTGAGAAATTACCCTTTGTTGATGTTGAGTTGTTTATTCAAAATAGTGATTGGAGTGTAATCGAGAAATTACAGCCTGATGCGAGTGGTGTTTTTAGCTTTACATCAGACAGTGAATTAATTAACTACACAATCGCGGCTAAAACTCAACAAATTGGAAAAGCTGAAGGTTTAGACTTTGTGAGCTTTAATCAGGTAAAAGCGACTACGGCTGCTAGTTACCAAGCCCAGCATGCTGAACTAATAGATAATGCAAACTGCGAATGTGTCACCAAAAATGTTGAAGTGACTCATGCGCCAATTTCTAATATTACTAAAGTAACCAGTTCAGCAAACTTTTCCGATACAGAAATAATAAATTCTCAAAGCACTCACTTTGTTAACGTTGAAGCTTGTCGTATTGTTGATGGTAGCTGGCCTGTACATTCGTTTTCTATTGTTGGTATTGGTAACAACAGTAACGTACTGGGGGCTGCTGGTTTTATTGTAGATTTCAGCCAGTCAGCTATGAATAATAACAATGAAGAAGTTTGGGAGTTAGCCGCTTTTGATGGCGTTGAAAAAGTTAACTTAAATAATGGTCATCAAACTTTCACTACACATCAATCATTTCTTGGTTTAGAACATTTCGCGATTAATGTTGCTGAAGATGACAATACGGTTGACCTTTTCAATAGCCATGTTTATGTTTCTGAAACTGAATATCAGTCGAATGCTGAAGTTGTATTTTCTGAAGTTGATTCCGCTTTTGGTTCCATAAAAATATCAAGCCAACATCAAGTTATCTCTTCTGTTTCTACTACTAGCCTTGCAGTAGAAGCTTCTGATAAAAAACCCAATGTTGATGATGTGTTTTTTTCAGAAATAAAATCTGACTGGAGTTATGATTATAGTGATGTTGCTGATTACCCTATGGCAATTATTTCTATTGACTACCAAGCTTTTGAACCCATACGAAATACACCTATGCCTGTAACATGGAAAAGTTATGGTGAAATTACCGGACAATTACCGGTAACAACTGCTTTGGAAGGTTATGACGACATAATCAATGATGACACTCTTATACTAGGAACAAATACTATTTTGGTTCAAAGTAAGGACACGAATGATTATGCTAATTATTTGTTGTATTACCAAAATGCGAGTAATAGCACTTTTGTTAATAACATAAAAACTTATCATATTTCGATTGAAAAATAATAGTCAAATCAATAATAAAAACGGCGCCAAGTAGCGCCGTTTTTTATTATTCTAAATAGGGGATATTACTTAGTCTAACTGCTGTTTAGCTCTTACAGGGTTAGCATACATGGTTAATAACCAATGCTTCTGTTCTTTGGTTAATTCAGACATACGGTTATTGAGTTTATCCATTACATGCTTTTTAGTATCTTCTTGGTTTAGCTCTGCGTAAGCGGTTAAGTTGCTGTCATATAATTTATAATTACCGATAATTTCTTGATCAATCGCATTAGCGACTGCTTTACTGTCGGCAAAGTCACCACTAATTACATTGCCGAATTCTACATGAACTTGGCCCTTTTTGCCGATTAAGCCGCGGGTAATACTGGTTAAGTCTTCATTTTCTTTTTTCTTATAACTTCCTGTTGCTTCACGTTCTGCAAGTTCTATTGCTTTATCGCTATCACAGGGATCAAACTCATAAGATATCGAAACAGGAATAATATTAATTTCAGCCAAATAGTCAGAGATTAACTTCTGTTTACCTTTATTCAAAAATAGCATCGAAATTAAGGCAGAATTTGTTTTGTCAATACCATCTTTCGCACGGCCTTCTCGTTGTGCTATCCAGATATTTTGCTGGCGTTCATGAACCGTATGATGGATATATGCAGATAACTGTTTAGATGCATTCAACATCGCTCTTTTGCTTTCTTCACTGCGCTTAACAATGAAGCTTTTATTAATACGCATTAAATCAGCAACCCAAGGTTGATGAAGTAAATTGTCGCCCACAGCAGCCTCAACGGTATCAATGCCACTCTTATATAGGGCCCAATTAATAAGTGCCACATCAAGTACTATGTCTCTATGGTTACTGATAAACAACATAGGTTTACTGGTATCTATTTTCTCTAAACCATGGAAAGTAAAACCGTCAGTACTCTTTTTGATTAAATGGTGTAAATATTTTGCTACTTCACTTTGAATTTCTTCAATATTGTGAAATTTGCTGGAGCGTAGTTTTAAGGTCCATCTTAACAGTGTACGACAAACCCCTGGCATGAGTTTATAAATGATAGGCATTTTGAAACTGCAAATAGAAGATAGTAACCCATGGTCACTGATCAGATTTTGGATCACTGCGGCAACTTCATCATCACGATAAGGGCGAATATCATCAAACATCTAAGATCTCTATAGCTGTTATACAGCGATTTTTTCAACTGAAAAATTGGACGATATTATAACCGAAGTTTAAAAGAAATTGCTTGTATTGTTTTGATCTTATTATTTTAAGTAAAAAGATTTCATTAACTTACAGTCATTAACAAAAAATAATGAAAAATATTGCCCAAAATCATAAAAAAGTTAAAAAATGTTGCTACAGTTAAGAGGTAAGCTTCTTTGAATTAACTAATTTTTTTCATTTTGAGCTTGTATTTTTTGACTTTACCCATAAGTCTTAAATAGAGTAATTAATAAAAAGGAATACCTATGAAAATAAATCTTTCCGGTCACCATGTAGATGTTACCGATGGTGTAAAAGAACATATCGACGAAAAATTCTCAAAAATTGCTAATCATTTTCCTACCCTAATTTCTTTAGACATTATCCTTTCGAAAGAGCATGGACGATTTTGTGCTGAAATAACGACAAATTATGAAGGTGGTCGTATTTCGGTTTCTGCTCAAGATGATGTTATGTACCCTTCTATTTCGAGCGTTGCAAAAAAGCTTGATGCTGCACTTAAGCATAGAAAAGGTCAACTCAAAGCAAACTTACACAGTAAACCGCATTCGGTGACACCTGAAATTGCTCATGAAAAAGTTCAAGAAATGAATTTGAACTAATTCATAAGCAATAAATTTCGACTTTACGGGAGCTAATAGCTCCTGTTTTGCTTTCTAGCAGTTTGTTTCTTATATGAGTGGTATACTTAACATGCTGAAAATAATGTTGTAGATGTGAAATATGTTGGCCCTTTCTAATAATGTATCGTTAAATGAAAATGAAATTGAATTAACAGCTATTCGTGCCCAAGGAGCAGGTGGGCAAAATGTGAATAAAGTTTCGTCAGCCATTCATCTACGTTTTGATATAAAAGCTTCGTCTTTACCTGATTTCTATAAAGAGCGTTTACTTGCATTAAAAGATAAACGTATCACTAAAGAAGGGGTTCTCATTATTAAAGCGCAACAATTTAGAACACAAGAGAAGAACCGTGAATCGGCACTTGAGCGAATAATCGAATTAATAAAAGCGGCGGTGGTTGTTCAAAAGGCTAGAAGAGAAACTAAACCAACAAAAAATTCTAAAAAAAGACGCTTAGCTGGGAAGTCTCACCGCAGTAATGTTAAAGCATTACGCGGCAAGGTCATTGATTAGTATATTCTAATTTTTTCGAATTTTACGTCTAAATCCAAAAAGAGATAATACACATAAAGCAAGGTAAGATAAGCTACCGCCGCTACCGCTAGAGTCACTCTTCTTATTAATAAGTGTATTTTTCGCAGAAACTAAACTTGTATCGGTTGTAGCTGAATCATCAATAATAGTGACACTATAAATAGTTACGAAATTATCTACTCCAGGCACAAAGTCGGCATCTGCACATAGTTCGCTGGTATAATCCGGCATTGGTATTTCTGAACAAATGGGTAATAAGGCAATTTTATCTAGGTTGTCCATACCTTCAATAACCTCACCAAAAACAGTAAAGCCACCGTTACTTACATCCAAATTTGCACTATTATCACTATAATTAACAAACCACTGGCTTGTAGCGCTATTAGGCTGATTAGCTTGTTTTGCCATCGCAATGGTGCCCCGAACATTTGAATAAACAGGTTCATTGTTAATTGTGCTATCTACGTCAACAGACTTTAAAGGAAACGTCCCATCAAATAAAAAACCACCACCTTGAACAATAAAACCAGGTATTAAACGATGTATAATCGTATTATCATAATCTCCATCAGTTACATATTTCAAAAAGTTTTCAACGGTTTCTGGTGTCGTTTGATCATGTAAATTAAGTGTGAAATTTCCTTGGGATGTTTCAAACTCAACAATTGTTGCATTACTTGAAAAAGAAAATAGCGTAGCGAGTGAAAATGCACCTGCAAGAGCGAGCGACTTAGGGACAGCTTTAAACATAGTAACCTTAACTTTATGAGTGATGTTAATCTTTGAAACGAATGCTTGTGATAGTAAAAGCATTATCTGGAAACAACAAGTGCTTTTCTTGCCTATAAATAAAATACCATTTTAATGTGTTATTCAATTTGGTCACAATAGTACATAAAAAAAGCACATTGAGATCTTCAATATGCTTTTAGCTCATTAGATAAACTTAACTAATAATTATAGCGAATGAAAAAACCGTTCGCTGCGTGGTATATAATAGTTATCATAATTTAAAGAAAAGGCGACTTTACTTGAACGACCAACAATTTCGTTACGAGGTACAAAACCTATCACACGAGAGTCTGCGCTGTTATCACGATTGTCCCCCAATACTAAAAATTGTCCAGCAGGTACAGTAACTGCATTGAAGTTAGCTAAACTTGAAGCAATGTTATTAGTACGAATATTATGCGATTGGCCATTTATCGTTTCTGTAGTGTCGTAATGATTGTTGGTATGACGTTTTTCTATGGGCGTTTGTTGATAACTTATTGCTTGTCCATTTATCAGTAATTTATTGTCTTTCATGGTTATGTTGTCACCCGGAACACCGATCACTCGTTTTACTAAACGTTTGTCTGATACTACTGAATCAAAAATAATAATGTCATTAGTTTGAGGTTCCCCAAGTTTAATAAGTGAAACATGAGTGAAAGGTAAGCGAATATCATAAGCCATTTTATTAATAAATATTCTATCACCTTCAACAATAGTTGGCTTCATTGAGCCTGTTGGAACGTCACTCCAATCTGCAACCGCGCTGCGAAAAACCAACATTAGGCAAATAAAAACAAACAATGATTTATTTTCTTTCCAGAGTTTTGATAAACGTTTTTTCATATTTTTTCCTTTTTACAGACAAATGACAAAATAAATATAATTGAGCAATCCGGTTTGGCTATTATGACTATGATTCCTCTTATTTGTTTCGTCTGAAATGTAACTGATTATGACAAGTTTCTATTTTGCGATGAAATGGCATATTCAACATCAAGTCTTATGAGTTAAATATGTTTATGTTTATGTTTGTGATTCTTCATAATATGCTCTGGTTTCTTCAATCGTCGAGGTATAGCAGTAGGTGTTTTTTTGGTATGTTTTTTTCTTATTTGATAAATAAGTTAATGATTAAAAATATATATTTAATATTTACTTGAGTTTTGATTCAAAGCTTAGGAGAATTCCTATTAAATTTACGAGCGTTGTAAAGTTACCAACCAAAACGATTATATCAATGACCAAAAAGATAAAAGTACCATTAAAGCAAAAAAGTGCAGATTCTGCTGAAATAACTTTAGGTTTAACTGATCCTAAAAGTCCTAGTAATGTCGGTGCAGTAATGCGGGCAGCAGGTTGTTATCAAGTGGACACTGTATTATATAGTGGTATTAGGTATGCGAGGGCGGCGAAGTTTCATACCGACACACAAAGTGCGAGTAAAAAAATACCGTTAATAGCTGTGGACTCTTTGGCTGAAAGCTTACCTGAGGGCAGTAAACTCATATGTGTAGATTTAATTGAGGGGGCGATTCCATTACCTGCGTTTGTTCACCCTAAAAATGCAATGTATGTATTTGGCCCAGAAGACGGGACTATTAGTCAGGAAGTCATAGATAAGGCAGATGCCGTAGTTTATATTCCGACAAATGGTTGTATGAACTTAGCGGCTACAGTGAATGTGCTGCTTTACGATCGATTAGCAAAATTACCAACAGCCGTTGGAAATGATGAGCTTATCCGTAAAAGTAGAGATACTAATAATACGGTGAAAGTTAAAAAGTAAATTCTGGCGTTCTTCTTTGAATTTACTTTTTGTACATTAAATAGACAAAAACATTAATAAAGTTAGATAAAAAACTTGACTATCCAAGTGAAACATATAAAATGCTCGCAGCTAGAAAGTACTACCTATATTTATGTACCAAGTTTCGAAGTTATGTTAGTAGCTCGTCCTGTTTAATAAGTCATAGCAACACTCTCAGCAACATCGTTTTAGTGAGTTTAATTATTTAAACGGCTAGAACAACTTAAGATAAAAATTATATTAAACAAATAGGATACTATTATGTCTACAACTACTGGTACAGTAAAATGGTTCAACGAGTCTAAAGGTTTTGGTTTCATCGAGCAAGAATCTGGTCCTGACGTTTTCGCACATTTCTCTGCAATCTCTGGCGACGGTTTTAAAACTCTTGCTGAAGGCCAAAAAGTACAGTTTACTGTTACTCAAGGTCAGAAAGGTCCTCAAGCTGAGAACATTCAAGCTCTTTAATTTTGTATGTTGAGTTAACTTAGGTTACCTCATACAAATAAAAAGCTAAAAAGGGTAAGACTTATGTCTCACCCTTTTTTTGTGGGAAAAATTTAGTATATGCTCTCAGCTTACCAAACATTGTCTAGTCTAAATAATTTTCAATACGATTATGCTCAAGTTAATGCTGTTACAAAACTTGATGAGCTCTCTCAAAATATTTATCAACAAAAACGGAGGTCCTGGCTTTCAAAAAGGTTAAACAAGTCAAATCCTATTTCCGGACTCTATTTCTATGGTCGAGTTGGGCGTGGAAAAACTATGCTAATGGATCTATTCTTTGAAAATCTCGCTATCACGTCTAAAAAACGTATTCACTTTCATCACTTTATGGCAGAAGTACATCAACAATTAAATCTATGCACTGGCAAAAGTGATCCGTTAACGTTTATCGCAAAGATCTGGGCAAAAAAAATCAAAGTTCTCTGTTTCGATGAGTTTTTTGTTTCTGACATTGGCGACGCTATGTTGCTCTCTGGTTTATTTAAAGCGCTCTTTCAAGAAGGCATTATTTTAATTGCTACGTCTAATTGTCAACCTGAACAACTTTATCGAAATGGCTTACAAAGAGAACGTTTTTTGCCAACAATTGACCTGATTAATCAAAATTGTGAAGTGCTATCGGTGGATGGTGAAATTGATCATCGTTTAGGTCATTATTATGCCGCTATAGGATATCGAGATTATACGTTTCCATTAAATCAGAATGAAAATACGCTTGCAAAACGATTTTATGAAATCTCTGGAATCAAAGGAGTCCCTGGTAATATAACAGTAAATAATCGCCAAATACCCCATAAAGGCATAAAGGATAAAATTATACACTTCGACTTTTATGATCTTTGTTCAGGGCCAAGAAGTCAGAGAGACTACATGATTTTAGCTGATTGCTTTCAAACAGTATTACTTAATCATGTACCGCAGTTTGAAGGTGAAAGAATAATTTCTGTGACCTCTGGCGTAGAAGATGACTACCAACGTAATGGGAGTCTGTTGAGCCAACTCCGTCATTTAGATGATGAAGCTCGAAGATTCATTGCGTTAGTTGATGAGTTTTATGATAGAAAAATACGTCTTATTATTAACGCTGAAGTTGATATTATTCAGCTTTATCAAGGGCAACAATTAAGTTTTGAATTTGCTCGTTGTCAATCGAGACTGATTGAAATGCAATATTTATCATATTAGCTAAAATTTCGTTTTTTTAACCAAATAGTAGTAACTCCCTGTCTTTGTAATCCTTCCTGTTTTACTTACGCCATTGAATTTTATAGTTTTTATTTTATGGCATTAGTCTTGTAATAACTCAGTTAAGTTACTAACTATTTTGTTGATAACAAAATTTAATAAGATAAAGGAATAATATGAAAACACTAATCGCTACTGCACTTATATTGGCTAGTTCTAGTTCTTTTGCTTCGAATGTATCATTTACAAATGATTCATGTGATGTTGATATTTCAGGTGGAATAAAAGTTACTTCTACGGCAATTGAGTTCTCAAAAAATAAAAAGCCACTCTATAAAATTGTTGATAATGAAATGTTATATGTTGATGGTGAGCAAATTCACTTATCTCATAGCCAACAATCTTTAGTGACAGATTATTCTAATAGCATTCGAGCGACTCTTCCAGAAATAAAGAACATTGCACTCGATGCTATCGATCTTGCCAGTGACGGGGTTAATTTAGCGTTTAATGAGTTGTTGGGAGAAGGTAACGATATTAGCGCTGAAATTACCGCACAACTTTCTGAGATACGTAATGAAGTTGACGAAGGTTTTACCAACGATAAAGAAATTTCTTTTGATGAAGATGGTTTTTCAGGAGATGAATTTTTCAGTGAAGGATTCGAAAAACGTATCGAGACTGCGGTAGAATCAACGGTGCAAAACTCTATTGGTAGTTTGTTGATTGCAGTAGGGCAACAAATGCTATTTTCTGGCGGTGATATGGATACTTTTGAAACACGCATGGAAGATTTCGGGGAAAGGATAGAGCAAGAAATGGAATCTCGTGGTGAAGAAATTGAAAAACGTGGCGAAGCACTTTGTCAGTCTGTTGTTGCAATTGATGTACTTGAAGATCAACTAACTCATGATATAGCTGAATTAGAAGACTTTAATTTATTATCTACCCATATATCGTCTAAAAACAGTAAAGACCTTATGTAATCGTTTCAAATTTAGCCAGAACTTCTCTAGAGTTCTTTATAATTTATTTCGATGTATCCAACCAAATGCAACGAATTAAAAAGCGAGCTAGGACTATAAATCCTAGCTCGCTTTTATGTTCAGGAAGAACGGTATGTCACGGTCACATGGATGTGAAAGAGTGATTGTTTAGTTTGTGAAACCTGGTTTAATTATTTGTCATTTGCGATTGCTCATCAGCCCAAGCGAGGGCTTCATTGTAATCTTTGATCACTTTTTCTTTCTCGATACCTAATTTTTTCATCAAAATAGTGGTTTTATCCCACTGTGCATGCTCAATAAATTCTAATAATTGAATCAACTCAGCTAACGCACCTTTTTTGGTAAGTAGTGGCTCTTTTATATCTTTAGAAAGAGGGAGTTTTTCTAAAACTGTTTCGAGCTTTTCATCTAAAATAGCATCAATTAATGATAGTAGCCCGGTTAAAAAAGCAATTGAGGTGTCTACTGGAGCACTAATATCATTAGAGGCAAGTTCACAAAACTTTGCTCTAGCCATTGCTGAATTAATTAACTCGGAAGGTTTATCAGGGTTTACATTAACGGCAAACATTAAACCTAGAAAGCGTTTTAATTCTTGAGATCCAAGAATGACGAGTGCTTGCTTAATAGATGAAACTTCATTTCTTCTGCGGAAAATCGGTGAGTTCGCATATCTTAATAATTTATATGAAAGCGTTACATCTCTTTCAAAGACTGACGTGATACTCATTAAGTCTAATTCAGGTTTTGACGTTTCATAAAGTAATTCAGCCATCGCCATTTGAGACGGAGAGAGGCTTTTAGTTTTTACCATTTCAGGCTTAGCAAAGAAAAAACCTTGGAACAATTCAAAGCCTAATTCTACAGCTTGATTATATTCTTCATACGTTTCAACTTTTTCAGCAAGTAATTTAATATCAGGGAATTGAGTAATTGCTTGTTTAACTTCTTTTATTTCTTCAATAGTAGAAATTTTCCAATCAATTTTAATAATTTTGATATAAGGGAAGAAATGAGTCCATACCTTTTTATGCTCATAATCATCAAGCGCTAATGTGTAACCTTGGTCATAAAGTTCTTTACAGATAGCTAAAAGTTTTTTACCGGGTTTAACTGTTTCTAAAATCTCCACAACTACCTCATCGGTAGATAACATATTAGCGTATCCAAGGCTAAGTGTTTCAAGAGTGAAGTTAATAAATGCAGGCTTATTGGCCGTAAACTCACCTATACCTAGATTAAATTTACTTGCTTCAATCATTTTTGTGGTGGCTACATCACCATCAATATCAGGAAAAACATTGTCGATACTGTCTCTAAATAACAATTCATAGGCAAAGAGATTTTTGTCTTTATCTAGAATGGGTTGCCTAGCGGCATAAAAATACATAAAAATTCCTGATCACATCGTTATTACATTGAATATATTGGAAAAAGGATCAATTAGCATCAACTATTTTTATATATACACAACAGGGATAAAACATTACGATTAATAATTGATTTATTATAGTTGAAATCAATAAAAGTATAGTATTAGGAAAATATCTCGTCATACTATCTTCATAAAATTATTATATTAATTTATTTAATTAATTAGAACAAAATTATTAGGAGTCAAATTTGGCATTTGGAACATTATTTTCGTTAGCTTTATATTTTATTGTAATGATTGGTATCGGCTTATATGCCTATAAAAAATCCACCAGTGATGCTGCAGGTTATATGTTAGGCGGGCGTAGTTTAAGCCCTTCAGTTACCGCGCTTTCTGCCGGTGCTTCTGATATGAGTGGTTGGATGTTGATGGGATTACCCGGGGCCATGTATGTTACTGGCTTAAGCAGTATTTGGATTGCAATAGGTTTAGTGATTGGTGCTTACTTTAACTATTTAATTGTAGCCCCTCGGCTTCGAACATATACAGAAGTAGCTAATGATTCAATAACATTGCCTGACTTTTTTGAAAATCGCTTTAACGATAAACGTCATTTACTCCGAGTCGTGTCATCTATTGTTATTATTCTATTTTTTACGCTTTATACATCGTCTGGTATTGTTGCTGGTGGGAAATTATTTGAAAGTTCTTTTGGTTTGAATTACGAAGCAGGGCTTTATGTTACCGCTGGTGTTGTCGTTCTTTATACCATGTTTGGTGGTTTTTTAGCGGTAAGTTTAACTGATTTTGTTCAAGGTTGTATTATGTTCATCGCGCTTGTTCTGGTGCCTTTTGTTGTGATCAGCGATATTGGTGGTTTACAAGTAATGAATGAAACCGTTAACTCACTCAATGCTGAAAAATTTAATATGTTTAGTGGTGTGAGTGCGTTGGCTATTGTATCAGCGATGGCATGGGGATTAGGCTATTTTGGACAACCTCATATCATAGTTCGTTTTATGGCAATTCGCTCAGTTAAAGATTTACCCGTTGCTCGTCGTATTGGCATGACTTGGATGATTGTCTCTATCTGTGGGGCAATGGCGACAGGTTTTGCTGGTATTGCTTATGTGGCTAAAACAGGCACTGTATTAACGGATCCGGAAACTATTTTCATCTTATTTTCTCAAGTCTTATTTCATCCTCTCATTGCCGGCTTTTTACTCGCCGCAATTTTAGCCGCAATAATGAGTACTATTTCGTCTCAATTGTTAGTGACGTCAAGCTCTTTAACAGGAGACTTTTATCAAGCTTTCCTTAATAAAAATGCTACGGATAAACAACTCGTTTTAGTTGGACGTTTATCCGTATTGCTTGTCGCTATTGTTGCGATACTTTTAGCTTATGACCGTAATAGTTCTATTTTGAGCTTAGTGAGTAATGCCTGGGCAGGTTTCGGTGCTGCATTTGGACCGTTAGTTATTTTAAGTCTTTATTGGAAGAAAATGAATAAACAAGGTGCGTTAGCTGGAATGCTAACCGGCGCATTTACTGTTTTATTCTGGATTTATGCACCAATAACTATTGGCGGCGAATCATTAAGTTCAACGATGTACGAAATAGTACCGGGCTTTATTTTAGCAACGATTGCTATCGTTTTAGTGAGTAAGTTTACTGCTGAACCTGATGAGTCTGTAGAAAAGATGTTTGATGATATGCTGGAACAGCACAATATTGATTAAAATGAAAAAGCCCGCTATTGAAAATCAATCACGGGCTTTAATTTTAATCGTTGTTCGTTAAACGTTAAATCGACCAGTTAACACTTTTATCAATAGCGTTTTGCCATTTCTGAAGGGGCTCATTTTTATCACCCACGACGATAATATTACTGTGTGTAAAGTGTTGCGATTTACCAATCAATTTATTACCTGTAAAATTAGCGCTGAACTCAAGATCCTCATTATTTGGCACAACAAAAACAGTTACTGTACTTGTTTCCCCTTGATACACTAAATGTAGGCTTTTCATGCCATCAAACCGGCAAAAATTTGCAAACAATAATTTACCTACACGGGAAGTGAAACTGCCGTTAAACGTCGCCATCTTATCGTTTAGAGACGCTAAACTAACATTTTCTGTTGAAGTGTTAGAAAAGTAATCTTCTTCGTGTGCAACATGTGCAATTGCATAGTCACCTAATGTACTGTATGTGCTAGAAAACTGCATAAAGTTAAAGGTTAAACCCATGGCAAACGCGACAGATGCCGCTATAGACAAATGAACGCGACTCTTACGTTTTTGTTGCTGATGGCTAGCGAGTGTTTGACGTAAAATGAGTTTATCGCTTAAGTCGCTCGGCACTTCCACATTTAGGGCTCTAAAAAGCTTGCTGTCTAAATCTTCAAGTTCCTGTGCAAAACTTTGTTTAGAAGGATCACTCTTAATTGCATCCAGCATATCTTCATCACGAGTATTCGGATCTGCATAAATACGTCGTCTAAATTGCAAATCATCCATTGTACTGACCTCTAACTTTTGTTGTGTTTTCTAAAGCTTCTTTTAATTGATTGCGAGCTCTGAACAGCCTTGTCATTACGGTGTTTTTATTCAAATCGAGTTGTTTAGCTATTTCTTCTCCAGAAAATCCACCAATAATCTGTAACACTAGTGGCTCTCGATATTCTTCTGGCATCTGTGCTATTTTCTCTCGAAGCCAATAGTTTTCAATCTCTTGTTCGTTACTGGTTGATTGAGTATCAGTAATTGCGGCTTCTTCATATTCACTCATTTCAAAGCGTTTTCGCTCGAAACGACGAGCATTTTCTCGCCGAAGAATTGTGATCAACCATGACTTAGCTGCTTTCTCATCTTTTAATGAATCTAAAGCACGCCATGCCCGTAAAAATGTTTCTTGCACCAGATCTTCTGCGACATGTTTGTCGTGGCAAAGCCAATACGCGTAGCGAAATAAATCGCTATGCAATGCTTTAACCAGTGCTTCATATCTAACTTGTTTTGTAGCCATGTTGTAAGAGACCTGAGCTGACATTATTTTATTTCGCTTTTAAAAAATTATTTTATTTTTCATGTAGGATTCATAGATAATAATGTTTCTTTCTTTACTTTTAAGCCATGTTTATTAATGTCTTGGATCAAGGTTAACAAGTTTTTACCTTGCCAATCTTTTTGTTCTTTTCCATAATAACATTGCTGTAATGACTGAATTTCTTGTTGAAAGGCACTGTTTTCAATTTCGAGTAACCCATCATCAAGTGTAGCTGTTATTGTTCTACCTGCTTGAGATTGTAACGTATTTATCCAAGGTGAAATTAAGGCCAGTACTTCTAATCCTTGATTTTTTTTACATGCAGCTAATAAAGACACATACACATTACTATTTCTTGTCTCTTTTTTAGGTGCATTAACTAAGGAAGGTTTAGCGAGTCTTGCACTAATAATCCATGCAAAAGCTGTGATTAACCATAATGCTAAAAATAGCCATTGCAACCATGAAGCTTGAGTAATAATGAGAGGTTGAGCAGGTACTACCTCTTTATTTTGAGGGGTATTAGTAACTTCTGGCTCTTCTTCAATTTCATTATTAGGCAATACCGTAATCGTCTGTGCTGCAATAGTGGCAACTTGATAGCGGTTAGTAACGGTATTCCACCATGGTATGTTTATTTCTGGCAACTGATATTCACCAGGCTTACTCGCAACAATGGCAAAATTTCGTACTTTTTGACTGACTAGATGACCGCTACTCATGCCTGTATGTAACTGAGCTTGGTCTGGATAAACCTTTAAACCATTTGGTACCGTCATTTCGAGCACAGGTAATTGCTCTTCAGACAATCCTGCTGCAGTTAATGTGATGCTTCGCGTAATGGGTTCTCCAACTTTAAACGTTGTAACGTCTGGCTGCCAGTTTTGGTGGATAGCCAGTAAGTCACTCGGTAACCAAGTGCCCTGAAACGAATCAGGAATAGGACGCACAACTAATGAAATTTCATCGCCAATAACACTAACAGGTTTCGTTTCTGAAAAGCTAAACATGTTATTTCTTCTGGTAGATGGCAGTAAAATTTCTCCTGAAAATACCGGTGATTTCAAGATAAATTCACCACTATTTTTTGGGCTTATTGCATAAGTTCTTTCAATAACACGATAACGACGGCCGTTAATTATCGTGTCTTCTTCTTTGTCTTTACCAATTTGGGTAATGCTAGCGCCTTCTAAAGTCGGTTCAGTTAAACTGCCACGCTTTAATTCTGCAGAAAAGTGAAGCTTTACCGTTAATGTTAATTGTTGTTGTACATAAACTTCTTTAGTGGACACTTCAGAGGTAATAAATAAGTCTTTTTGTTGATCAGCACGAGGATCTTGTTCAGCTAATACTTTAACTTGGATAGCTTGAGATTGAATTCCTTCTATCGACAATGGTGGTATGATGAAATCACCTGCCTTTTTACTTATCAGTAAAGTACTCCAAGTTGTAGTACGTGTTGTTTTAAAGTTCACCATACTCGTTTGTGAGCTAACAGAAGTTCTGCCAACGACAAAGTCTTTTAACAAGGCCGAAGTATTTAAGGCATTAGTGTCAACATCATCATCAACGGTGATTTTTAAAATAAAAGATTCATTAACCACAACGGGGTTTTTATCGATAGTTGCACTAATTTGATTAGCCGCTAGAGCGTTGTTTACGAAAAGCGCGTTGCTAAGAAAAATAGCTATTACGGTTATTATTATTTTCATCACTATTTTTACCACTGTTTTGTTCCTTTTGCGCTACTACGGTTATTGCGACGCTTTTGGTATTCGAGCTGCATTTTATTTCTAAGTAACATATATGGGTCATCAGTTACTTTATTGAGTAACTGTTGATGTTTTTGTTCTGTTTCTTCTGCTAATTTTTCTGCTGCGCGAAGCTGAGCAGGTGTTTGCTCTGGTTTTTCATCACTTTGCTCTTTCGCTTCATTTTCCTTGGACTGTTTTTCTTGTTCTGCTTTTTTTTGTTCTTCTTCCTGAGCCTTTTCGGCTTCAGATTGTTCTTTATCGGAACCTTCTTCTTTCTCGCCTTTTTGCTCCGAATCGCTTTTTTGTGAAGGGTCGTCACTTTCTTTTTGTTCTTGGTCTGGATTTTGACTATCTTGATCTTGTTGCTCTTGGTTTTCCTCGTTGTTTTTGTCTTTATTCTGATCTTGTTGTTGATCTTTTTGCTGCTCTTGCTGTTTCTTTAATTCTTCAAGGTAGGCTTTATTGGCTATTGCATCTTCATGTTTCGGGTCTTTTTTTAATGCTTGGTCATAAGCTTCTATTGCTTCATCAATACGCTTCAATTGAGCTAAAGCATTCCCTTGGTTATAGAGTGCTTCAGCAGTATCTTTTTGTTGAAATGCTTTTAATGCTTGCTCGTAATTACCTGAACGATAATAAGAACTTCCTTGCCATGACGAATTTTCAAAACTATTTGCCGCCTGTTGAAAAGCTTCTGTGTTGAATTGTTTTTGTCCTTGTTGGTCTTTGGTTTGCCATAAATCATTCCAAAAACTCGTTGTTGCGTTTGTGATTGGAATTTGCTCGCCCGTTTCACCACTGCTTAAATTTCTTGATGCAGTTGTTGCTTCTGGCAATGTTGAACTTTGTGCATAACTTTTATCAATAGGTGTAATTAATAAGAACACTGGCAATACGGCGAGTAAACGTCCGCGGCGAAAGTAGGGCAGTAATAACGGCAAAACGAGCAATAATAAATAGGGACCAACTTCTTGCCATTGATCACCTGTATTAGAAGACTCTTTCTGCTCTTGTTCTTCAATGTCAAAAGGCTGACGAAGTAACTTCTCAATATCATTATTGTTATTAGAAAGCGTTGCGTAATTACCCTGTCCTCTTTTTGCTGAACCTTTTAATGCAGATATTGATAACTTAGGGACAATAATTGAGCCGCCAGAATCTTTCATCAATTCACCGTTATTGAGCTTTATCGGTGCTCCTGATTTTGTACCTATGCCTAAAATATTCAATCGGTGGTTATTGCTTCGACTCCAATCTGTGATGTCTTGAATATCATAA
>Ga0209395_1001330_pt1 | contig 34780 bp, 23 predicted proteins | sample GOMGulsemesocosm_3_FD_184635 | JGI IMG/M metagenome (GOLD analysis project Ga0209395, IMG submission 184635) | Methane-oxidizing microbial communities from mesocosms in the Gulf of Mexico - GOM9D Gulf of Mexico (SPAdes) (version 2) | ecosystem: Environmental > Aquatic > Marine > Cold seeps...
TGTGTTACCGTAGTTCTGGATATTATTGTACACTTGTTCGTCTTCTAATTTAAATTTACGTTGAATAAATTGTGCAATACGTAAATTTGCTTGATGAGGAACTAGTAAGTTGATGTCAGAAACTTGGAGGTTGTTGGCTTGTAATCCTTCCATAATCGCTTCAGAGAAACGAACTACAGCATGTTTGAATACGAAGGTACCATTCATGTGAGGGAAATAAGATTCATCCTCTTTATTGTCCTCCTTGATTAAGTCAGTTACCCAACGTTTACTACTAGGACTTTCAACGATCAATTCTTTTGCGTGTTTTCCTTCAGAATGTAAGTGAGAAGACAGAATACCCTTAGTATTGTCTTCAGTTCTTGACAATACTGCTGCTCCAGCACCATCACCAAAAATAACAGAAACACCACGTCCACGTGTGGTTAAATCCAATCCAGAAGAGTGCCATTCAGATCCTACAACAAGGATGTTTTTATACATTCCTGTTTTTATAAATTGATCAGCAACAGAAAGAGCGTATACAAAACCAGAACATTGATTACGTACATCTAATGCTCCTATGGTTTTCATACCTAGCATTTCTTGTAGTTCAACTCCTCCTCCAGGAAAGTAGTTGTCAGGGCTAAGGGTAGCGAATACAATAAAATCGATATCGTCACTTGTAAGTCCTGCTTTTTCTATAGCAATTCGAGCAGCTTTCGCTCCCATAACAGAGGTAGTATCATCACTTCCTGGTTGTATCCATCTTCTTTCCTTAATACCAGTTCTTTCCTGAATCCACTCGTCATTAGTGTCCATTAATTTAGATAAATCGTCATTCGTAACAATATTATCTGGGACATAATAACCTAGTCCAGTTATTTTCGAATTATACATAAAGTTAAATTTTTTGATATATTTTATGTAAAATTACTAAAAATCGATAGGGCGTACAACTTAATTTTAGGATTCCATAAAACTAGAAGTTTTAAAAAGCTTGATAATGAGATTGTTTACACAGCCCGATGCATAAGACTCTATGTTTCTAATTGGTAACAAGGATGTTATAACATTCAACTAGTTTTTATTGCTGATGCGTATAGAATCCCAAGCATAGTTAAAATTTGAAATTATTTTTTATTTTGAACAACAAACGATACTCGCCTAGTATACTTTGTATATTTTTTCTAGAGATTTTCGTTTAATATCGGGAACAAATACATCTTTCGCCGGATATCCAACAGGAAGTAGTAAAAAGGCACGTTCATTACTAGGTCTGTCAAGAATTTCTTCTAAGAATCGCATGGGACTTGGTGTATGAGTGAGGGTAACGAGCCCGGCATTATGAATGGCTGAGATTAAGAATCCACATGCCAAGCCTACCGATTCGTTCACATAATAGTTTTGTCTTTTTTCTCCATTTTTGTCAATTTCGTACGGCTTTTTAAAAACAACAATTAAATAGGGGGCTGTTTCTAGAAATGGTTTGTCTGCGTTTGTTCCAAGTGGAGCGAGATCCCTAAGCCATGTTTCCCCCATGCGTTGGGAGTAGCTTTTTTCTTCTTCGGCCTCAGCTGCTTTTCTGATTTTATGTTTTATCCTAGGACTTTGGATTAAACAAAATGTCCATGGTTGTTTGTGTGCTCCACTGGGTGCGGTGGAAGCCGTTTTTATGATGTTTTCAATAATATTCAATGGAATTAATTTGTCCGAAAAATGGCGGACAGATCTTCGTTTATCCATAAAATTAAAATAAGTTGTTGACTTTTCAAGCATTTCATCCTCCGGAAATTTTTCTGGAGTGTGGGCATAATGTTTAAATCCGTCGATAAGTATATAATCTGTCATATTTGTCTCGTAGTTTTCTGTAATATAAGAAATTATTTTTTTACCATTTTACTATTTGGGTTGCGGTATTGTTTTCTGCCATCTTGTCAGAATGTATGGTTTGGTATTTTTTTTGACTAACACAGTTCATATCATTATAAAATAACTAAAAAAAATATATATGGCAACAGGAAACATTAATGTAACGGCAGAGAATATATTCCCGATTATAAAAAAATTCTTATACTCGGATCACGAAATATTTTTACGTGAATTAATTTCGAATGCAACCGATGCAACCTTAAAATTAAAACACTTATCTACTTTAGGTGAGGTAAAAGGTGATATTGGAACTCCAATGTTGGAAATAAAAGTTGATAAAGAAGCAAAGGAAATCCGTATTATCGACCAAGGAATTGGAATGACCGGAGAGGAAGTGGAGAAATACATCAACCAAGTGGCTTTTTCTGGAGCAGAGGAATTTGTAGAAAAATACAAAGATGCTGAAACAGGAATCATTGGTCATTTTGGACTTGGGTTTTATTCTGCGTTTATGGTGGCTGAAAGAGTAGAGATCTTTACAAAATCATTCAAAGAAGGTGCTCAAGCAGTGCGTTGGGAATGTGATGGAAGTCCTCAGTATACGTTGGAAGATACGGATAGAACAGAAAGAGGTACGGAGATTGTATTGCACGTAGATGAAGATTCAATAGAGTTTTTAGAAGAAGGTCGTATTACTGAGTTATTGACTAAGTATAATAAGTTTATGCCTATTCCAATTAAATTTGGAACAAAAACTGAAACATTGCCTTTACCAGAAGGAGCTGAAAAAGATGCAAAAGCAGAAGAAATTACTGTAGATAATATCGTAAATAATCCTAGTCCAGCATGGACTAAAAAACCTTCTGATTTAAAGGATGAAGATTATAAGAGTTTCTACCGTGAGTTGTATCCAATGCAATTTGAAGAGCCTTTATTTAACATTCACTTGAATGTAGATTATCCTTTTAACTTAACTGGAATTTTATATTTCCCTAAGTTAACGCCAAATATGGATCCTAAAAAGGACCGTATCCAATTGTACCAAAACCAAGTATTTGTTACCGATAATGTAGAGGGAATTGTACCTGACTTTTTACAAATGTTACGTGGAGTAATTGATTCTCCAGACATTCCTTTAAATGTGTCTCGTTCTTATTTACAAACGGATGGTGCAGTAAAGAAAATTGCAAGTTATATCACTAGAAAAGTGGGAGATAAATTGGCAGGTTTGTTTAAAAACGACCGTCCAGCTTATGAGCAAAAATGGAATGATATTAAAATGATTATCGAGTATGGTATGCTAACAGAAGATAAATTTTATGAGAAATCAGAAAAATTTGCTTTATTCCCTACCGTAGACGATACATTCTTTACCTATGCTGAATTAGAAGAAAAAATAAAAGCCAACCAAACGGATAAGGATGGTAAAATGGTCGTATTATATGCTTCTGATGTAAAAGGACAACACAGTTATATTCAGTCTGCAAAAGACAAAGGGTACGAAGTATTATTAATGGATACTCAAATAGCTCCGCATTTAATTCAAAAGTTAGAAGGATCTAAAGAAAACGTGATGTTTGTACGTGTAGATTCTGATCATATTGATAACTTGATCAAAAAAGACGAAGATGTTATATCTAAGTTGAATGAAGCAGAAAAGGAAACGTTGAAGCCTATTATTGAAGCAAATGTACCTAAAGAATCTTACACAGTTCAGTTAGAAGCTATGGATTCTGCAGCCAATCCATTTATGATTACACAACCAGAATTTATGCGTCGTATGAAAGAGATGCAAGCTACCGGTGGTGGAGGAATGATGGGAATGGGTAATTTCCCAGAAATGTACAATTTGGTGGTGAATACCAATAATCCACTTGTAGGTGAAATCTTAAATTCAAAAGAGTCTGACGAACAAGCTCGATTGATTACTCAAGCATTTGACTTGGCAAAACTATCGCAAAATTTATTACATGGTGAAGAGCTTACAAACTTTATCAAACGTAGTTTTGAAATGATAAAATAAGAAATCAGTATTAATTGATTTTTAAAAATCCACCTTTAATCGGGTGGATTTTTTTGTTTATTTGATGTTCGAGTATCACGATATGATTGCAGCCTTTTTTTTTGTTCCTATTACGTGGTTCTATCTTGATGAGTCAGGACTATTTGAATCATGACATAAGACTTCTCATTGTTGCGGGTATCACGATATGATTGGAGTCTTGACTCCTGTAGTCTTGTTCCTTGGTGCTATCGTTGAAGACGTAGGACAATTTGAATCATGACATAAGACTTCTCATTGTTGCGGGTATCACGATATGATTGGAGTCTTGTGTCCTGCAGTCCTGACTCTTGGTTCTATCTTGAAGACGTAAGACTATTTTGAATCATGACATAAGATTTCTCATTGTTGCGGGTATCACGATATGATTGGAGTCTTGACTCCTGTAGTCTTGTTCCTTGGTGCTATCGTTGAAGACGTAGGACAATTTGAATCAGGACATAAGACTTCTCTCTGTTGCGGGTATCACGATATGATTGGAGTCTTGACTCCTGTAGTCTTGTTCCTTGGTGCTATCGTTGAAGACGTAGGACAATTTGAATCAGGACATAAGACTTCTCTCTGTAGCGAGTATCACGATATGATTCGAGTCTTGTCTCCTGTAGTCCTGACTCTTGGTTCAATCTTGAAGACGTAGGACTATTTGAATCATGACATAAGACTTCTCTCGGTAGCGAGTATCACGATATGATTGGAGTCTTGTGTCCTGTAGTCTTGTCTCTTGGCTCTATCTTGAAGACGTAGGACTATTTGAATCATGACATAAGATTTCTCATTGTTGCGAGTATCATGATTTGATTGGAGTCTTGTCTCCTGTAGTCCTGACTCTTGGTGCTATCTTGAAGACGTAGGACTATTTGAATCAGGACATAAGACTACTCAATGTTGCGGATGTTTGCGTATTGATTGGAGTCTTGTGTCCTGTAGTCTTGTCTCTTGGTTCAATCTTGAAGAGTCAGGACTATTTGACTCAGGACGTAGGACTTCTCAATGTTCGAGTATCACGATATGATTGGAGTCTTGTGTCCTGCAGTCTTGTCTCTTGGTTCTATCTTGAAGACGTAGGACTATTTGAATCATGACATAAGACTTCTCTCTGTAGCGAGTATCACGATATGATTCGAGTCTTGTCTCCTGTAGTCCTGACTCTTGGTTCAATCTTGAAGACATAGGACTATTTGAATCATGACATAAGACTTCTCATTGTTGCGGGTATCACGATATGATTGGAGTCTTGTCTCCTGTAGTCCTGACTCTTGGTTCAATCTTGAAGACGTAGGACTATTTGAATCAGGACATAAGACTTCTCTCTGTAGCGAGTATCACGATATGATTGGAGTCTTGTGTCCTGTAGTCTTGTCTCTTGGTTCTATCTTGAAGACATAGGACTATTTGAATCAGGACATATGACTGCTCAATGTTACGAGTATCATGATTTGATTGGAGTCTTGTCTCCTGTAGTCCTGACTCTTGGTTCAATCTTGAAGACGTAGGACTATTTGAATCATGACATAAGACTTCTCTCTGTAGCGAGTATCACGATATGATTGGAGTCTTGTGTCCTGCAGTCTTGTCTCTTGGTTCAATCTCGAATCCCGCTCTCAATACTCAATACTCAATACTCAATTCTCACATCTAACCTTACATAATATAAAAAGTATCCGTAGTCAATGGTTCTGGAACATCGATATCATTTATCAACTGTTTCAAGTTAATTTCTAAATTGGTAGAAATGGCAGTAGAGGAGGTGTCTGTAGGTTTATTTTCAAAGGGATTTTGGATGTCTACAGCTATTTTTTCCAATAAAAAGAATGGAATGGCAATACAAACGATCAAGGGGGTGTAGATCAAAAGGTTGCTGTGTTCTAAGTAAAATGAGAATGACAAAGAGAGTAAAAATAAATAAATAAACAAGTGCAGCGTAACTCTGTATGTTTTTGGGAAATCAGTATTTTTTATACGTTCTGCTTTCCCCATACAGGTGACTAAATTTGAAATTATATGACTTATTTCTACTTGCTGAAACTGGTTGATGATGCCTTTTTTTAGCATTTTAACGACATCTTTTGTTTGCTTATCCAAAATGGCAAGAGGAACGTTTAAGTGTTTCTGAACTTCGCGAGCTTCTTCTTTTTCTAAAAAATGAGCATGGTGCTTTAAAGGAGTTTGATTTCTTAAGGACCTACTCAAAGCATAATTCCAAGCAATTTGGCGGTAAGTGATTTTTTTAAGAACTGGACTAATTTCTTCAGGATTGTTTTGATAGTTTTTTATGAGAACTATCAAGCTACGTGATTCGTTAAGGATGGTTCCCCATATTTTTCGAGCTTCCCACCATCGGTCATAAGACTGACTTAATTTAAAAGAGAGTAATAAGGAAATGGAAGTACCTAAAAATCCACTAAAAGTGAGCGGTAAATTAAAAGAAAGGTTGCCGTAGGAGGTGGCAAGATAAATTAAGATGGACAAACAAGTACTAATAAGTAAATCCCATTTTATTTTATTAAAAAAATATGAAACAGGGATACGGCTATTCACTATCATAAAGAAGAAATCTGAATTTTTACAAGGCAGTAAAAGTACAAACAATCTTTACTGTGTACAATTTCAAAAGAAGGAATTTTTGTTAATAAACTGAAGCTTGTGTCTATTTCTGAGCCACAGTACAATTTGAATCAGGACATAGGACTGCTCAATGTTACGAGTATCGTGATTTGATTGGTGTCTTGTGTCCTGTACTCTTGTTTCTTGGTTCGATCTTGAAGACGTAGGACTATTTGACTCAGGACATAGGACTGCTCAATGTTACGAGTATCACGATATGATTGGTGTCTTGTGTCCTGTAGTCTTGTCTCTTGGTGCTATCTTGAAGACGTAGGACAATTTGACTCAGGACATAGGACTTCTCAATGTTCGAGTATCACGATATGATTGGAGTCTTGTCTTCTGTAGTCCTGACTCTTGGTTCAATCTTGAAGACGTAGGACAATTTGAGTCAGGACATAGGACTTCTCAATGTTACGAGTATTATGATTTGATTGGAGTCTTGTGTCCTGCAGTCTTGTTTCTTGGCTCTATCTTGAAGACGTAGGACTATTTGAATCATGACATAAGATTTCTCATTGTTGCGAGTATCATGATTTGATTGGAGTCTTGTGTCCTGCAGTCTTGTCTCTTGGTTCAATCTTGAAGAGTCAGGACTATTTGAATCATGACATAAGACTGCTCAATGTTCGAGTATCACGATATGATTGGAGTCTTGTGTCCTGTAGTCTTGTCTCTTGGTTCTATCTTGATTCCTGGTTCAATCTCGAATCCCGCTCTCAATACTCATATCTAATTTCTCAATACTCACTTCTCAATTCTAACCCTACATAATATAAAAAGTATCAGTAGCCAATGGTTTCGGAACATCTGTATCATTTATCAACTGTTTTAAGTTGATTTCCAGGGTGGTAGAAATGGCCGTTGATGAGGTGTCTGTAGGTTTGTTTTCAAAAGGATCTTGCATATCTACCGCAATTTTCTCTAATAAAAAGAAAGGAATGGCAATACATATTAATAAAGGCGTATAAATAAAAACGCTGCTGTGTTCCAAGTAAAAAGAAAATGACAGTGATAATAAAAATAGGTAGATAAACAAATGCAAGGTAACCCTGTAGGTTTTTGGGAAGTAGGTGTTTTTAATACGTTCCGCTTGCCCCATGCAGGTTCCTAAATTTGAAATTGTTTGGTCTATTTGTACTTGTTGAAACTGGTTAATAACCCCTTTTTCTAATAGCTCAACCACGTCTTTGGATTGTTTGTCTAAAATGGCCAGAGGAATGTTCAAATGTTCTTCAACTTCCGTTGCTTCCTCTTTATCTAAAAAATGCGCATGGTATTTTAAAGGTTGTTGATTTCTTAAAGAGCGACTCAAGGCATAATTCCATGCAATCTGACGATACGTAATTTTTTTAAGTGCAGGACTTATCAGTTCAGTGGCTTTGCTGTAGTTTTTTATTTGAACGATTAAGCTACGTGTTTCAATAAGAATGGTTCCCCATATTTTACGGGCTTCCCACCATCTGTCATAGGACTGACTCAGTTTAAAAGAAAGTAATAAGGAAATGGAAGTTCCTAATAACCCACTAAAAGTAAGGGGTAATTTAAACGATAAATTACCATAGGTAGTTGCGAAATAAATAACGATGGATAAAAGGGCGCTAATTAATAAGTCCCATTTTATTTTATGGAAGAAATATGAAAAGGGAATTCTGCTATTGACTATCATAATAAGTACTCTTAGTGTTTATTTTTGAAAAGCGATTGAGTAGGCTTTTCTACGAGATGGTAAAAGTACAAACTATCTTTACTGTAGACAATTTGTGGCTAGGGTTTTTGATTTTTTCTTAGTTGAAGTCTAGTTTTTACTTTTTCATATTATTTAAGTTTATAGAGGATATGAGTTTTATAAATATATCTTATTTGAAAGGAGGTTGTAGAGTATATGGATCTCCAGCCCGCAGATTCATGTTTTATTAAATCAAATGAAAATTGTATCGAGAACAGCTTTTTTACCAAGACCGTCAACATCCAAATTTGAGACCACCTAAAAAAACTTCTTTCTAGTATTGATTTTGTCAAGCAATGGTAGTAAAGTAATTGTTTTATGCGCTGTATTTCAGTGCTTATTATTAAGACTTATTTTAAATAATGTTTTTCTAATAAATAACGTACTGTTATAAATACCAACCCTCAATATTTTGCTAATATTGTGTAGATTTAATTTAAACTAAAAAAAACAATGAAATATTTTCTCCTATTATTTTTATCATGTGTCGCTATTACAGCAAATGCACAAAAATACGAATTCGAAGATTTAAAATTGATTAAAACGACTCCCGTAGAAAGCCAAGGTAGATCCGGTACCTGTTGGAGTTTTGCTGCTGGTGGTTGGATGGAATGTGAAATGATTCGTGTTACGAACGATTTGGAAGATTTATCTGAATTATTTGTGGTACGTCATAATTACTATGAAAAAGCAGTGAAATTTGTACGCATGCATGGGAAGATAAACTTTGGCCAAGGGGCCGAAATGAATGACCCTATTAATGTGCTAAAAAAATACGGAATGCTTCCAGAGAGCGCTTATAAAGGTTTGAATTATTTATGGCCTAACCAAGATCCTGTACACATACATGGCGAATTAGAAGCGGTTTTAATTGGTTATTTAGAAGGTGTGATTGCCAATAAAAACAAAACATTATCTAGTGTATGGAAAAAAGGGATTGATGCTATTTTAGATACTTATTTAGGAAAAGTACCAACATCGTTTACCTATAAGGACGGTAAGAACTATACGCCGCGTACATTTGCGGACCAGGTTGTTGGAGTAAAAGCCGATGATTATACTTTTATAACATCATTTACTCATCATCCATATTATACGCCGTTTGTATTGGAAGTTCCTGACAATGCCTCTTTTGGATTGTACCAAAATGTATCCATGGACGAATTATTAGCCACTATAGAAAACTCAATTAACAAAGGGTATGCTGTAGGTTGGTCTAGTGATGTGAGCGAAAAAGGCTTTCAACATTCAAAAGGTTTTGCTGTAGTACCAGCATTAAAAATAGAAGAATTAGACAATTCTGAGCGTTTACGTTGGGAGAAACTAAGTGATAGTGATCGTAAAAAACAAATGCTTTCATTTAAAAATATTGTGCCAGAAAAAACAATTACACAACAAATGCGTCAGCAAGGTTTTGATAGCTACGAAACTACGGACGATCACGGTATGTTGATTGTAGGAATTGCAAAAGATACAAATGGAACTAAATACTTTAAAGTAAAAAATTCTTGGGGTGTCAATAGCGAATACGATGGTTACTTTTATGCTTCTGAAGCTTTTGTAAAATACAAGACCATTTCTATTGGAGTGCATAAAGATGTGATTCCAACTGCAATTGCGAAGAAATTTAACTAATTATTTTTTACCTTTATAATAATAGCCTGTGATTTTCATGGGCTATTTTTTGATTTAAATACAAGTGATATTATATTCATTTTGCCCACTATAATGATGGGGGTGGCAGAAAAAACAGCGCAAGAAATTATATAAGCAATGATGGATTACTTCCAGTAACACTTGTTGACAATCCTGTAATTGAATCAAGAATAAAAATGAGCATTGGAAAAGTAACAAATAAAAGTAAAGCTCAAAGTCGAGAGACGTTGCGCAGCGGGCTTATGAGGTGGTTATTTCGGATGAGGGTGCGCATGGATTTCAAATCCGCGCGATCGAGTAGCGAAGATATCACGATTATAGTGGAAAACTAGCCTTACCTGTGCTCTCTTTTTAATAAAAATGTTATTTTTCCGGATACCAATTTCTCAATCTTACCTCTATATCTTCATCTTTACTTTCAACTATTTTCTTAAACTTTTCTACATCTAAAAACTGTTTGTTTTTTCCTCTGTAATGATAGGGGTAAACTATGGACGGTTTAAATTCTAATACGGCACTAGCAGCTTGATGGATGTCCATGGTGTAAGGTAAATTCATACAAATAAAAGCAAGGTCTATATTACGTAGACTCCTCATTTCAATGATATCTTCTGTGTCACCAGAAATGTAAATGGTACGGTCGTCAATAGTTAAAATATAACCATTACCTCTTCCTTTCGGGTGGAAAGTATCTACGCTTTCAGGTAAATTATACATGGCAATGGCATTGATCGTAAAATCCAATCGGTATACCAATTGTCCGTTTTTTAGAATTACGAGTTGGTTTTTGTGTTTTTTAGGCATTTTATCTGCCACAGCTTGTGGAACAATAAATTGTGCTTTTGATGTGTTTAGTAGGTCTAGTAATTCAATATCTAAATGATCCCCATGAATATCTGTGAGTAGAATTAAATCAGGACTAGGGAATCCACTGTATTTTTTTAGGGCACCTTGAGGGTCGATAAAAATTGTTTTGTCATCGTAGGTAAGAACAAAAGAGGCATGTCCAATGGGGTGAATATTGATCTTTCCATGTGAGGTCTTTAGGATATCTTGTGCTTTTGTGTGTGAAAAAACAATAAAAAATAAGATGATAAGTAGTGATTTCGTTTTCATTCTAAGTATTGGTTTTAAACTCAAATATACTCTAAAAAGGAGCCACGAATGTCATTTTTTTAAAAACAAATGACCTTATTTAGTGTAAAGGAGGAACTATTATTTAAAAAGACTTACCTTCATAATTGCTGTGGTTATAGAAGATAACAGCATTCATCACCCTTTACTCATAACAAACGAAAAAACTTGATAAATTTCCGATTTTAGAACCAACAACCAAAATATGATCCTAGCAGCATCCGCCATCATTTTAAAAGACAATAAAATTTTATTACTCCAACGGTCTCATTATACTCAGAACTACCCGTTGTATTGGGGATGTCCTGGTGGTAGAGCAGAATTTGGAGAAACTGCTGAAGAAAATGTAATAAGAGAAGTGAAAGAAGAGTGTGGATTGGATTTTAGACCTACCGAAATACTGAAAACTGGGGTTTGGAGGGATAGAGCGTATTTTCGATTTTTGGGAACTTGGTCTGGAGAAATTTGCATTCAGGAAGAAGAAGTGTTGAGGTTTAAGTGGTGTTCTTATGAGGATACGTTACAACTAAAATTGTCTTTTGATTATCGGGAAGTAATGGAGTTATTGCGTGAAACAAAATTATTCTAAATAAAAACTGCAAAAAGATTGCAATTTCATAGGTATGTTTTGCTATTGTTGTTATATTTATCTCTTAATCAATTAAATGAACAGCAATATTATGAATAAAAACTTATTAATTACGGTAGTTTTTTTACTCATAGGTTCTTTAACAACGCTATTTGCACAACAAATAGATGTTAAAGGGACTGTGTCGGATACTTCTGGGATTGCATTACCTGGAGTAAATGTTATTGTAAAAGGACAAAAAAAAGGAACCTCCACCGATTTTGATGGGGTTTATCAGATTTTGATTCAAAAAGAAGAAACGCTCGTTTTTTCTTATGTTGGATTTAAAAGTAAAGAAATTTTAGTCTCAAGTAACATTTTAAATGTGACTTTAGAAGAAGACGCAAATCAATTGAACGAAGTTGTCGTAACAGCTTTAGGTATCAAAAAAGAAAAAAAATCACTTGGGTATGCTGTACAAGCTGTGCAGTCAAGTGAGTTGTTGGAAGGAAATAGTAGTAGTATGGTAAACGGGTTACAAGGAAAAGTTTCTGGTGTGACTGTTGTGAATTCCGGTGGAGCACCAGGGGCTTCAGCTGTTATTATGATTAGAGGAGGTTCTTCTATCACCGGAAATAACCAACCTTTATTTGTAGTTGATGGGATTCCAATTGATAATTCTACTACTTCAAGTTTAGAAGTTTCAAGTTCTAATAGAGCTTCTGATATTAACCCAGCGGATATAGAGAGTATTTCTGTATTAAAAGGGCCTGCAGCTGCCGCTTTATATGGAATTCAAGCTGCTGAGGGAGCCATAATTATTACAACAAAAAGAGGAAAGGCAGGAGTTAGTTCTGTGTCGTATTCCGGAGCCATGTCAGTAAATAATGTTCTTGGAACTGTAAATGTTCAAGATGCTTACGGTCACGGTACTCAAATTGTTGGAGCAGATAATACTGTAATAGATCCAGAATCTCCATTTTCTTGGGGGAACAAAATTACAGGTAAAACGTATAAGAACATCGATAACTTTTTTAATACCGCTATTTCTCAAAATCATACATTAAGTTATTCTGCAGGTTCGGAAAAGGCAACCGTGTATTTTTCTGTTGGAGATGTTTCCCAAGAAGGTGTCATTAAAGGGACAAGTCATGATAAAACATCGTTTAAAATAAATGTGAATAGTGATGTTACTGAAAAATTATCATTGGGACTTTCCGCTAATTATATCAACGTTAAAACAGCAAGTACCAAGCAGGGAAATTCTTCTGGAAGTAGTTTTAGAAGTCTTTTAGCATATCCTTCCGATGTAAATATGGAAGATTTTAAGAATTCAGATAACTCTCAAAGAGAATTTTATCTTGATCAGCAAGTAGATAATCCGTATTGGAGTATCGATAATAGTCCTAACTCTTCAGAAATTAATAGATTGTTAGGTGTGATAAGTTTAAACTATAGCATTTTTGAAAATTTGAATCTATCCTATAAATTAGGTATCGATAACTATACAGAGTTTAATAAAAGAATTATAGGAACAGGGTCTCTATTAGAAAACAGAGAAGATGGATATATCAGTCAGTTTGAGAAAGACCACAAACGTTTAAATTCGAATTTAATATTGAGTTTTGATAAAAATATTTCTGAAGATTTTAATATTAGCACCATGGTTGGGAACTCCGTGGAAGAAATTGATATTAGAACAACTTATTCTAGAGGGGATGGATTTCAAGCTCCTGGAATATATAGTATTGGAAACGTAAAGTCAGAGGATCAAAGGATCGATGAGTTAATAAGCAGAAAACGTATTGTTGGTGTTTTTGGAGAAGTGAAATTTAATTGGAAGAATGCGTTATTTTTAACAGCTACAGGGCGTAATGACTGGTCGTCTACACTTCCAAAGGACAAACGTTCCTTCTTTTATCCGTCCGTTGGTTTGTCAGGTGTTGTTACCGATTTATTGGAAAAAGGCGGAAATGATATCACTTCGGAAAATGGTCTTACTTATTTAAAGTTTAGAACTACATGGGCAAAAGTAGGAAAGGATGCGCCTATAGGAGCGTTGGAAAGTTCCTTGTCTACAAATATAAATTCTTTGGCAAGTTCTGGATATACATGGAATGGTGTAAATGTAGGAAATCCAAATTTGGAGCCTGAATTTACAAATAGTTTTGAAGTAGGAATGGATGCTCGATTTTTCGAAAATAGAGTGGGGCTTGACTTAACATATTATACAAGTAAATCTGAAAATCAAATTTTAAGAGATATTCGAGTTCCTCCAACTACGGGAACTTTTTATGCTACTTTAAATGGAGGATCTATTACTAATCAAGGGGTAGAGGCTTTATTAAAATTAAAAGTTTTGCCGTTTTCTTCAAAATTAAAGTGGGATGTTGACCTTAATTTTGGTATGAATGAAAGTACTGTAAATGATTTGCCAGGTTTTTTAAATGAAGTATACCTGTCTGACTCTTGGACTTTTAATTCTACTGCGGCAGGTGCTGCCATTTTGGATGGTTCATTATTTGGATTGAGAGGTAAACAACCAAAACTGAATGATAAAGGAGAAGTAATTATCGGAGGGAATGGTTTACCAACATTGGTTGATACCACCTACGAAAATGTGAATAGAATGCCAGATTGGACTTTAGGTTTTTCAAACACGTTGTCTTACGAAAATTTTAGATTGTCATTTTTGTTTGACATCGTACAAGGAGTTGATGTGTACAACGCAACGGAATCTGCATTAGTGTACTACGGTTTAAGTGAAAATACTATTGGAAGAGGTGAATCTGTTGTATTGCCAGGGGTAGATGCTAATGGAATTAAAAATACGGTAGCTGTAATAAAGGATCAAGCTTTTTATCAAGATTATTATTCTAGAAATTCTCAAAATTTTATCGAAGATGGATCTTTTGCTAGACTAAGATATGTTACTTTCTCTTATGATTTTTCAACATCAATCTTGAGTAAAGTGCATTTAGAGTCTCTTGAGTTATTTGTCACAGGAAGAAACCTGTTTACGATAACGGATTATAGTGGCGTAGACCCAGAGGTAAATACTTTTGGTGCTGGAATAGCTGGTGCAGGTTCTATGTCTATAGATAATTTAGGGACACCTAATACCCAAGGTGTTGATTTAGGAATTAAAGTAAGATTTTAAAAATATTTGATTATGAAAACATATAACTATATTTTATTTTTTGTTGCTGTATTATTTGTGTCTTGCAGTGATGATTATTTTGATGTAAATGGGTCGGAAACTAAACCTACAACATCTTCGTTGGCTCCTCAATTTCGAATTCAGGGTGCTATTGAAAACACAACCGCTCAAGCTCAGTATCGCGGATCTAGGGAAGTATTAGGGATTACCCAATATGGCTCTCAAAATGTGGCCAGCTATTATTCAGAATCGTGGAATAAGTATTTAACTACGGGACGTTACTTTTTATGGCAAAATGCATATGTTTATTCTTTACCAAATACTGCAGATCTTATTGTCTTAGGTAAAAGAGATAATTCTCCAAATTTTACTGCTGTAGGTAAGATCTTAAGAGCCTATATCATGGGGATGGTTACAGATCAGTATGGTGATATCGTAATTGATGGGACCTATGATGGTGAAAGTTCTATGAATATTACTCCTAAATTTTCATCGCAAGAGGAAGCTTATAAAACCATCTTCAATTATATAGATGAAGCTATTGTTGAGTTAGATCAAGAGAGTGCAATAGCATTAAATATTGAAGAAGGTGATGTACTGTATGGAGGAGATCATGAGAAATGGAAAAAATTTGCTTACGCTATTAAAGCGCGTTATTTGAATCATTTAAATGCCGTTTCTTCTGGAGACTTGGCCTATGATGCGGATGCAGTAATTGCTGCCTGTAACTTGGCGATTGATTCTAATGAGTTGAATGCAATAAAAGTATATGGAGGAGGAGAAATGTCAAATGATAAACAACCTTTTTCTAGTGGAGGATATGGTTCTTCACGAATGGATTATTTTTCGGATTTTTTCATCAACTTACTTAAAAACCCTCTTAACTTAACTGTTGCAGACTGGGATCCTCGCTTAACGGTGATTGTTCCACAGGCCGTAAATGGAGGTTATCAAGGTGTGGTAACTGGACGTGGCTTGGATGGAAATCCTGGGGATGATTATTCTTTAGGTAATGGTGGTTTTTATACTAGTTTAAATTCTGATACCGATATGATAAATTTTAGTGAAATAAAATTTATCGAGGCAGAGGCTAAATTTAGAAAAGGAGATATGAAAGGTGCTTACGATGCTTTTAAAATTGGAGTAGCAGCAGATTTTGAGAAACTAAATATCGATGCCACGCAAACCAATACGTATTTATCACTGTTAGATGCAGAAATAGGTGAAGCCAATATTTCTTTAGCACACATAATGGTGCAAAAATACATTGTGAATGTATTAAATCCAGAAACATGGGTAGACATGAGAAGAATGGAATACAGTAGTGATATTTACCATGGTTTAAAAAGGCCGGAAAATGTAAATTTAGATATTTTTCCTGGAGCTAATGATTGGATAAGAGCAATGGTGTATGAATATAATGAAGAAGATAGGAATTACGAAAACATGCCTAATAATGATCCTTACGTACGTTTAGTAACTCGTTTGTGGTGGAATCAATAAGTACTTCGTACAATTGATATAATAGAAAAGAGTCGATACTATAACCGTATCGACTCTTTTTATATGTGTAAAAAAATAAGGTGCTATCCAAAAATATCATTCAATACTTTTGCTAATCTAATACCACTTTTTTGCAATTGGCTACGTACTGTTCCAAAGTTTTTATAGGGATAATCATACCATAATTTATCACCTGGTTTTGCAGAATCGTACACTTTAATGGCCAATTTTTGAGTTTCGTATACCCAATCCAATACCGTTCCTTCTTGTATGAATTTCACTTGCTTTTTTGATAATTTATCTGCGTTTTGAGCAAGTTCAATATAGCCCATGTCAAAGTGATTTATCATGTCCGAATCCCAAACACGATGTAAATTGGTGCCTTTTTTGAACCATTGTACTTGTATCGTATTTCCTCCTTTATCTTCTCCTCGTCCAACATGTAATGGTTGGTGTAAATCCCCCATTAAATGAACCAACATTTTTAAGTAAATAGCTTTGGTTTCTTTCGTTTCAGCATCACTTTTTATTTTTTGAATACACGTTTCTATACCTACAATAATATCACCTTTTGGATTCTTTTTAGAATCTTCATATTTAGTGTTAAAAGGGAAATTTACATAATGCCAGCTATAAAAGCTACGGTAGAGATCGCTCTTGTCCGATTTAATGTCATCACCAAAAGTAGAGACAAAAGCCAAGCTTTTCCCGTCTAAAAGTTTTGCAATGTTACGCTTGGTACGTTTGCTTAAATATTGTTCGGCAATTTTTCCTGTTGTTCTATGTCCATTGGCTCCCCAATCTTCTCCATTATTGGCATTTGTAGCCACAAAACTGACTAAAAAGAGTATTAATAGACTGTATGTTTTGAATTTGTTCATCTAATTGTTTTTTGCGAAGATACACAATCTTCAAAAATGATATTGCCAATGCTAAAAAAATAGGATATCTTTAACCTAATAAATAATGATGTACAAATGATAAGAACTATAAAAGAATATAAAGTTGTTAAGCCAGAAAGTATGTGGTCCTATAAAGACTCCGTTTTTGAAGAATTATTTAATAAAAATGCCCGAGAGGGATGGGAGGTTCACAGTGTGTCATATGGGGAAAGCGGTGCTATTTTGAAGGCCTTATTAGTTCGTGATAAAAACGTATAAATGACATTTATTAAAATTTGCAGGATTTTGAGTCTAATTTTACCTGTAATTGGTGTAATTTTGGCTATTAATAGAAATGAAACCGTGCAATCTATAGGTTTTCTATGTATCGTTGCAACCTTGGTGATGCGATGGTATATTTATAAAAAAACGGGAGATTGTTGCTCAAAAAATTAAATAGAATGAAAGAATATAAATTTATCAGTCAAAAAAGAACGCCTATAAAAAAAGATGAGGATTTTGAGGCCTTATTGAATAGTTATGCAAAAACAGGTTGGTTGGTATTGAATACATTTGTGCATAGAGGAGTAGTGAAAGCTGTTTTGGAGCGCGATAAAAAGGAACAAATATAAAACGGCTTTAAAAAGCATTCACTTTGGGTATGTCATCAAATGTTCTTGAGTCTATTGAATAATGGGCTACAGATGTTTCGTTGCTTCTTGAAGTTAATAGGATTAGACCTAACTTAAATGTCTAAAAGTAGCTAATAGAAACCCCTAATAAAAAGAAACTAAATTTCATGTTTACAATTACTGAGATCCCCCATGTTAATCCATTATTAAACCAGATAAAAGTTCAACATTCTGAGACCGAATTTCAAGCTGTTATTTACCCTCAATTGGGGGCTTCATTACAGGAGTTGATCGTAAAAAAAACTCCATTGATTGCTGGAATACCACAAGATGAAGCGGGATTAGAATCCTATGCTGGTGCCTATAATTCGTCTTTTTTATTCCCTTTTCCGAATAGAATTGCACAAGGAAAATATAACTTTGAGAATACTGAATATCAATTAGAGTGTAACGAGAATGGTCGTAATAATGCCATTCATGGTTGTATAGATCATGCCAATTTTGAATTGGATACCTATGAATGTACAAAGGAGTATGCGGAGGTTTCTCTTACATATTCTCATACCTCAAAAGTGGCAGGGTTTCCTTTTTCTTTTGATTGTGCTATCAACTATCGTTTTTCAGAAGCTACTGTGGCTATTTCTTTGAGTGTTAAAAATACAGATACAGTTAATTTCCCCTATGGATTTGGATGGCATCCTTATTTCCTAATGGATAATTTTGACGAGACTATGCTTAGTTTTGACGGGGACAAACAAGTGGATTGCGATACAGAAATGATACCTACAGGAAGTAGTAAGCATGGATTGGATTCGGAATTTAAATTAAAAGGACATCAATTTGATACCGGTTTTATCCAAGAAACAAGTGCCAGCGCATTGGAAACGGATCGTTATAAAGTGTCATTTACCACCTCTGATAATTTAGAAGCCTTTTTACAAGTCTACACACCTCCTCATGGAAAAAGTATTGCCATAGAACCAATGACATGTATTGCTGATGCTTTTAATAATAAAACAGGAGTACGAGTGTTGACTTCAAATGAAACAGTTATATGGGATATAAACATGAATGTTCATATCAAATAAATAAAAGGCATTACTAAAAGAGTTTTGTTCTAATAAGTATCTCTGTGTGTCATTTCTCACATCCGTTAGAAATGACACTTGGGATGAATATTCATATCATTTTACCCGTCGAGAACCATTCATTCTTCATTACTCGTCACTCTTCCACTGGCAACAGATATTCCCCAAAAAACAACTCAGCACAATTAGTGTCTCAATGGTTTTATGTCTTGCGTCTTGTGCCTGTATCTTGTAGTTCTAATCTACTTACACAGGTACTCGATTCCTTGCTAATAATAGTATTTTATCCTAAATAAACGTTTTATTAACCTTTATTAGTGTACTTAATACGCTTATCGTATTTTTATACCAATAGTTAACTGTCAGTATAAAATTGATAATCCATATTTATGATACACTCCATGCGTATTTTTACTCTAATATTTAGTGCATTTTTAGTGATTTCTTGTAAGAATTCTTACAATGAAACTCCTTTATTAAATTCAAATTACATTGCAGAAACAGCAAATACATTGAACTATTTGGGAAGTCCAAATGAACCTAGAGATAGGGCTATGTTGATGTTTTCTGACCAAGGTGCTTGGTTTGGATATAGTCTGCCAAAAACCGAGAAATTAGGTTTTTCAGGGCCTTTTTTAATGACTCAGCAAAATGGTGTTTGGGCGAGCCCAATGCTATCGGAGCTTGAATTAATAGAAAACGGAAATCCAGTAGCGTTTCAATCCATCCAACAAGATGGTTTTTTAAGTCATTTAGAGCAAACGTTTAAAAATGATCGTATAAAAGTACAACAACAATTGTTTTTTACGAGTGGGCATACGGCTGTATTGAACACATATATTACCAATATATCCAAGGACAAAGTAGTGTTGAGGTCTAATTGGAAAGGTGATTTGTTTAGCGGTTTAGGGTTAAATATGAGTGCTAAGGGCGATAATGAACTCATTCTAAAAAGTACGAAATCACAAGCAGTTGGACATTTAATTTTTGATAAAGAAACACGTTTATTTGTAAACGATAGCAGTTATATCACCCAAGGTGAAAACTTTACCTTACTAGCAAACGAACATAAGCAGTTGCAAGTTTCTCAAACGTTTATATTTCCGGAATATGATTGGGAACAAGAAAGGAAAGAAATTGACCAGCCAAGCTTTGGCGGAAATTTAACGGATAGAATGGACGATAAAGAAATTCAATTGGCAAAATTGTTTTCCACCCAAAAAGAACAACTAAGAGATAGTATGTATACTACACCTTTAGCAAAAACGGTGTTTACTTTGCAAAATAACTGGCGTATTCCTGCTGGAGAATTAAAGTATGAGGGCTTGTTTCCAAGTTATCACTACAAATGGTTTCATGGCTTTTGGGCTTGGGATTCATGGAAACATGCAGTAGGTGTCTCTAAGTACGATACTGAATTGGCGAAAAATCAAATGAGAACGATGTTTGCTTATCAATCAGAAAATGGTTTTATAGTGGATTGTGTGTTTAGGGATACTAGTATTGAAAAACACAATTACCGTGACACTAAACCGCCATTAGCAGCTTGGGCTGTTGCAAAAATAGTGGAAGAAGATGAGGATGTAGAATTTATTAAAGAGTTTTATCCGAAACTAAAATTATACCATAATTGGTGGTATAAAAATAGAGATTATGACCAAGATGGATTGTGTGAATACGGTTCTACAGATGGTACTTTAGTCGCTGCAAAATGGGAGAGTGGAATGGACAATGCCGTTCGTTTTGATGATAGTAAGATTTTAAAAATATCCGATTCAGCCTATTCTTTAGATCAAGAAAGTGTGGATTTGAATGCGTATTTGTATGCAGAGAAATTGTATTTGAGTGCTTTGGCATTAAAAATTGGAAAGAAGGAGGATAGTGACCTTTATGTAAAGGAAGCTGCGACACTAAAATTAAAAATTCAAGCTCAGTTTTATGATGAGGCCGATGGTTGGTTTTACGATACTTCCATAGACGGGAAAACAAAAATAAAAGTAAAAGGATGTGAAGGATGGTTGCCATTATGGGCCAATGTTGCTACGCAATCCCAAGCAGAAAAAGTAAAAGAAGTGATGATGAATTCGAAGGAGTTTTTTACAAAAGTTCCTTTTCAAACCTTAACGGCAAGCCATTCAAAATTCAATCCCTTAGAAGGCTATTGGAGAGGACCTAACTGGTTGGATCAATCCTATTTTGGAATTGTAGGGTTACAGAATTATGGTTTTGATGTTGCAGCACAAGAAGCTACGGTACAATTATTAAAGGGAGCAGAAGGATTACTAGAAAAAGGACCTTCTATTCGTGAGAATTACCATCCAATTAGTGGAGAAGGATTAAATGCTCAAAATTTCAGTTGGAGTGCAGCACATATATTAATGTTACTAACTGAAGACAGTCAATAATTATGGTCTATGAAGAGATAAATATCACGATTCGTCAAGCGGAGAAAATTGTTTTAGATCAATTTAAAGTAGAAGGAAAGGCAACGAGGCTTCCGGGTGAACTTGATTTTAATTTTAAAATAAAAACAGCGTCAGGAGATAGATTTATCTTAAAGATAAGTCGCCCAGATGAGGAGGAAAACTATTTAGATTTTCAGCAGCAGTTACTGCAACATATAGCTGATAAAAATCCAGAAATTACAGCTCCTAAAGTTATTTTAGATATTGATAATAATTCGATAAGTAGTATTGTGGATGCCTATGGTAAAGTACGAAAGGTACGCTTGTTAACATGGATTTCTGGTAGAATTTGGTCACAAGTAAATCCGCAATCGGACGCCTTACGGTTTAGTTTAGGCCAACAATGTGGATTGTTGTCAAGTGCATTGCAGACATTCCATCATCCACTGGATACACGTGCCTTTGATTGGGATGTAAGTCAAGCAGCTTGGACCTTGGCGTATGTACATGTATTTAGTACAAAAGAGCAATTGATTGTTCATTATTTTCAAGACTTGTTTAGCCAACAGCAGCACTTATTTAAAAGTTTAAGACAACAAGTAGTTCATAATGATGCCAATGATAATAATGTGATCGTATCTACTGATCTAGTAGCTCCTACTGTAGTAGCGGCCATAGATTATGGCGATGCTATTAGAACGGCTGTTATTAACGATGTAGCTATATGCTGTGCCTATGCGATTATGGGACATGAGGATCCGCTTGCGGCTGCTTTACCTATTATTAAAGGCTATCATTCAGAGTTTCCTTTGGAAGAAAAAGAACTCGAAGTACTGTATACAGCCATCGCTATGCGATTGGTTATTTCTGTCACAAAGTCAGCGATCAATAAACAAAAAGAACCGGATAACACGTATTTATTAATTAGTGAAAAACCGGCATGGAGCATACTGAAAAAATGGATGACTATTGCTCCGGATTTTGCGGTATGTCATTTTAGAAACACTTGTGGTTTTACGGCGCACCCTTTAGAAACTGAATTTGAGAAATGGGCATCAAATCAGCAAGTTTCTGTGGCTGACTTATTTCCTTCATTGGATAAAAGATCGGTATTTCCTTTAGATTTGGGAATGGAATCTACGCTTGTTGGGCAGCTATCGGAATTTGACAATTTAAAGAAGTTTCAATTCAATTTAGATCAGAAACAAGATGAAAATCCCTTAAAAGTATTGGCGGGTGGTTATTTGGAAACGCGACCTTTTTATACAACAGATGCCTATAAACAACATTCGAATTATGGGACAGCATATAGAACATGTCATTTAGGAACTGATTTTTGGGTACCGGACGGAACTGCTGTTCATTCTTTGTTCGACGGAGAAGTTGTGATGAGCATTATACAAACCGAAGCCAAAAGTTACGGAGGCTTAGTGGTGCTAAAACATGAAAACAATTCACTTACGTTCTATACCATTTTTGGACATTTATCTGAAAAAAGTACGACGCAATTAGCTGTAGGAACTAAGGTAAATAAAGGAGATGAGATTGGATACGTAGGGCATATTAAAGAAAATGGTGGTTGGTGTCCGCATCTACATTTTCAACTAAGCTTGGACTTGTTTAATTTTAAAGATGATTTTCCAGGAGTGGCTGTTCCAAGTCAATTTGATATATGGAAAAGTATTTGTCCGAACCCCAATGCACTATTTAAATTAGATGATTTGCATGCTGTAAAGGAGACATCTAATGAGGATATGATTCATTACAGAAAGCAACACTTAGGGAAAAGCTTGAGTTTACAATACAAAGTGCCTTTAAAAATGGTACGTGGAGAAGGAGCATATTTGATAGATCAACAAGGACAAAAATACTTGGATACTGTTAATAATGTGGCACATGTGGGACACGAACATCCAACAGTAGTAAAAGCGGGGCAGCAACAAATGGGCTTGCTTAATACCAATTCAAGATACTTACATGAGAACATCAATCAACTGGCAAAAGAGATTATTTCTACCATGCCAGCTGAATTAAATGTTGTCCATTTTGTGAATTCAGGAAGTGAAGCCAATGAGTTAGCTATTCGGATGGCAAAAGCCAATACGGGCGCTATCGATTTTATAGCTTCGGAAGTAGGATACCATGGAAATGCAAATGCCTGTATTGAGATTAGTTCTTATAAATTTGATGGTAAAGGAGGTCATGGAGCTCCTGAACACACGCATATTTTTCCGTTGCCAGATGCTTTTAGAGGGAAATATAGAGGAGATACTACCAGTGATTTATATGCCAAAGAAGTACAATTATTAATTGATGAGGTTCATCAAAAAACAAGGAAAGTTGCAGCAGTAATTCTAGAACCAATTATTAGTTGCGGAGGTCAAATTCCATTACCAAAAGGATTTTTGAAAAAAGTATATGCAAAGATTAGAAAAGCAGGTGGACTGTGTATTTCTGATGAGGTACAAGTAGGCTGTGGACGCTTAGGAACTGATTTTTGGGGTTTTCAAATGCATGATGTCGTACCAGATATTGTAACCATAGGAAAACCATTAGGAAATGGTCATCCCTTGGCAGCAGTGGTCTGCACCCAAGAAGTGGCGGATAAATTTGCTAATGGAATGGAGTATTTTAATACGTTTGGTGGGAATCCTGTTTCTTGTGCGATTGGGACTGCCGTTTTGCAAACCATCAAAAATGAAAACTTACAAGAAAAAGCCTTGGAGGTTGGGAATTATTTAAAAGCAAGTCTTTTAGAACTAGCTGTTAAATTTCCAATAATTGCTGATGTGAGAGGTGAAGGTTTGTTTTTAGGGTTTGAGTTGTTGGATAATAAAGCGAATCCTTGTCCTGAAAAAGCAGATTACCTAGTAAACAGAATGAAGGATTTTAAAGTGCTTATGAGTACGGATGGTCCTGATTATAATGTCATAAAAATAAAACCACCAATGGTGTTTTCTAAAGAAAATGCTATGGAAGTATTAAAGTACTTATCAGTGATTCTAGCGGAGGATTTTATGATGAATAATAATGATTAATTAATAGCGTGTAGAGAGTAGATGTAGGTGGATTTATAATAGAAGTTTTAATAACGAATATAGAATGAAGAAATCGAGTTTTTTAAGTTTTTGTGTACTAGTGGTACTTTTTGTAAGCTGTAAGCAACAGGAATTATCATCAATCCCGGCACAGGAAAATCATTACAATCATCAAATTTTTGAAGATAATAAATTAGCGCCAAGAGCCACTTTTTTTGAGTTTGAATCTCAGGAAGCTGCTCAAAATGGGGCGGAAACATCCAAACGTTTTTTATCTTTAAATGGGGATTGGAAATTTAAGTGGGTGAAATCACCAAAAGACAGACCCACAACTTTTCATCATGCCAATTATGACGATTCAGATTGGGGAACCATTCCAGTGCCTAGTAATTGGGAAGTGGAAGGCTATGGGCATCCTATTTATTTAGATGAACGTTACCCGTTTACCACAAAATGGCCTGAGGCACCTACGGATTATAACCCGGTAGGAACGTATAGAACGAGTTTTACGATTCCTGAAAACTGGAACGATAAAACGGTGGTATTGAAATTTGCTGCAGCCAAATCGGCTATGTATGTGTATTTAAATGGTCAGTATGTAGGCTATTCTCAAGGTTCTAAAACACCGGCCGAATTTGTCCTAGACAAGCATTTAAAAGTTGGAGAAAACGTATTGTCACTTCAAATGTATCGCTGGAGTGATGCTAGTTACTTGGAAAGTCAGGATATGTTACGCATGAGTGGGATAGAGCGAGAGGTGTATTTATATGCACAACCAACAATACATTTGGAAGATTATAATGTGGAGGCATCTTTAGCTGATAATTTTAAAGATGGAACTTTTGAAGGCGCATTTACTATTAAAAATAATAGCGATAATGACCAATCCTCTCAAGTGAATATTACCTTAACTAAGGATGATAAAACTATTGTCGAAAAAATGCTAACAGTGCAGTTGGCCGCCAATGAATCTTCTGAAATAAAACTGTCTGAAATTGTAGAAAATGTAGCACAATGGTCGGCAGAAGTACCACAATTATACACTTTAAAAGTGTCCATTGGAGATGAAAGTTTTATCAAACGAAATGTTGGTTTTAAACGTGTCGAAATTATAAATGGTCAAGTATTGATCAATGGAAAAGCCATTTATTTTAGAGGGGTAGACAGGCATGAAACCGATCCACATACGGGGCACGTAGTTTCTAAAGAATCGATGTTGAAAGACATACGCCTTATGAAACAACATAATATAAACGCCGTTCGTAGTTCTCATTATCCAAACCATCCATATTGGTTGGATTTATGTGATACCTATGGAATGTACGTGATAGATGAGGCAAATATAGAAAGTCATCCATTGGCAATAGATCCGAAAACACAAATAGGAAACGAAATGTCTTGGTTGCCTGCGCATTTAGAACGCACCAAACGCATGTATTACCGCGATCGGAACCATGCGTCTATTTACAGTTGGTCTTTGGGGAATGAGGCGGGAGAAGGCACCGTTTTTGAAGCGACGTATGCATGGTTAAAGGAGCAGGACTCTAATAGAATTGTACAATACGAACCTGCAGGAAAAGCGGATTATACAGATATTTATTGTCCAATGTATCCAACACCTTCTGATTTGATACACCATGCAAAAAATAATGCAGACAAGCCTTCGGTGATGATCGAATATGCTCATGCGATGGGGAATTCTGTTGGGAATTTACAAGATTATTGGGATATCATTGAGCAGTATGACAATCTGCAAGGTGGTTATATTTGGGATTGGGTAGACCAGAGTTTGGAATATATAAATGAAGAAGGGAAACCGTATTTAGCCTATGGACATGATTATCATCCCGACTTACCTACGGATGGAAATTTTCTTAATAATGGTTTGGTAGATCCGTATAGAAATCCGCATCCACATTTGTCAGAAGTTAAGAAAGTATATCAGCCCATTCAATTTGGTTTACAAGGAACTCAGACAATCGAAATCACAAATAAATGGTTTTTTAAAGCGGTAGATACTCATTATTTATCATGGAAAGTGATGGAGAATGGACGTAAAGTTGCTCATGGAAAGGTTAGAGATATACATGTGAAGCCTCAAGAAAAAATCAATGTAGCATTGCCCTTTAAATTGAAAGAATTTCTAGCTTCTTCAGAATTGATTTTAGAAGTTAGCTTGCATTTAAATAAAGAGGAATACTTACAAGATAAAGACCATGAGTTGGCATGGGAGCAATTTATAATTCAAAAAGGGAATCGTGAAATTACTGTCAATGAAGGAAAATCTAATTTGATGATAAAAGAAGTGTCTGGTGAATTTGTGATGTCAGCAGGTAATAATACCATGGCTATTGATGCAAAAACAGGTGCTATTAAAAATTGGAATATTGGAGGTAAACTGATTACAGACCAAGGGCTGAAAATTAATTTATGGCGTGCTCCTACGGATAACGATTTAGGTAATGGCATGGATAAATGGGCGAAAGTTTGGCAGGATGCTACCTACGAATCCGTTGCTACATTGGAGAAAAAACCTGTAGTAAACAAAGAGGGAATTGCATTTTCACAGCAATACTTATTAAAAGATGACTTGGCTAAAATTATTGTGAATTATACCTTGCAAAAGGATGGAGCTCTCATCGTAGATTATGAGTTGAAAATGTTGAAAAATGACTTGCCTAATATTCCCCGTATTGGAATGTATATGAGCTTACCAAAGGATCAAACACATTTCGAATGGTATGGAAAAGGACCTTTAGAGACTTATTGGGACAGGAAATCTGGAAATAAAATTGGTCAATATGAAGGAAATCCATCGGAGCTGTTTCATCGATATTCGAGACCTCAAGAGACAGGGAATTTGTCCGATATTCGTTGGGTACGGGTTACTGGTACTTCGGTAGATATTACGGTTAAACCGTTAGGCGAACATTTACTGAATACGAGTATTTGGCCTTTTTCTCAAAAGGAGATTGATTTTGATAGTGAAAAAGACGGAGGAGAATCAGCGTCTGGTTTGGTACCGGTGACTAAAAAACATGGTGCTGAAATCAAAACCAGCAATCACTTTCAGTTTAATATTGATTATTTACAGATGGGTGTAGGAGGCGATACTTCATGGGGGCGATTGGTGCATCCTGAATATACCATTCCTGCGAAGGATTATAATTATTCCTTTGTGATCAAACCGAGTTTGTTAGATTGATGTTTGCATTATACTGCTCTATGTGATATAGTACATTAAACATAAAAAAACGCCTCTAAAATTAAATAGAGGCGTTTTTTGTGCTTTTTAAATGGACTTCTGTAAGTTTAATTTGACACCTAAATAGTAATTTATTCCTTGATTTGGAATGGCCATTTCTTTAAATCGAGACAGGTGATCTATATAGTGTTTATTGAATACATTCTTTACACCGAGTTTAATTTCCAAAGGTTTGTTTTTAGTGTGTAATTCTAATTGGCAACCTATATCGAACAAGTCATAATTGGGACTGATGGTTTCAAAAATTCCGATTTCTTCTTGCTTGAATTTGTACAGGTGTTTTATAAAAACACTTTTTAACGCCAACTTAGTATCACTTTTAAATTCGGCACTTAGTGTCGTGTTAATTTCTGTTTGAGGAATTAACGGAAGGGCATTGTTATCACTGTCTTCTGCAATAACAGTCGCTAAATTACTTTCTATATGCAACCAGTGGATTGTGTGGGGATGGTAATGAAACCCGAGCTCACCACCATATAGATGTGCATCTGTTTGTAAGTATTCGTATACAGGATTCGTATCGATGAAATTTCCTGTTGATGACAAATAGATATAGTTTTTGATGCGATTGTAAAATGGATTCACAGAAAATTTAAAATGATCATTTTGATAACTAAAGGAAAAGTCCAATTGCGTTGCTTTCTCACTTTTTAAATGTCTGTTTCCTTTTTCAAATCTGTTTGTTCCTTCATGAACGCCATTGGATAATAATTCTGAGGTGTTTGGAGCTCTAAAACCGCTGGAAATATTTGCTCTTAATTTGATGTTTTTTAAGCTGTAAATTCCTCCTGAGGAAAAGGTGATTCCTTCATATTGTTCATGTAGTGATGAGAAATTATGATCCTCAGCATTCATTAACTCCGTATTAATTCTTCTTGAGTCTGCGCGGAATCCTCCCTGTAGTTCTAGTTTGTTACGTTTGTAATTTCCTAAGAAATACACACCTGCATCGGTAGTTGTACCATCCGGAATTAACATTTCTTCCCCATCATTTTTGTTGTCTTGTGTCATCCCTTGAATACCAACAACAATGTCGTAATACGATTTAAAAACGGGCGATGTCCATTTGGCATCGTAGGTAAAACTGTTTAGTTTGAGACCTAAGGCATGTTGCTTGTTGTCATCTTCAAATTCTTTTCGGTAGTTTGAACGATAACCGAGGATTACATTGAGTTTTGAATCACCAGTAAAAAAACTATTATCAAAACTGATGCTGTGATCGCTGATGTTTTGAAAAGGAAGTGTTAATTTTTTTGATGTAGATGTATGGTAAGCTGCCTCTTCTACGATCCCAAAATTGTTGCTTAGATAGCTATATTTAATATTTGAAATCCAATTGTTATAATTGAAACCAATGGCTGTTTTTATGTTTTTCTCGTCAAAACGCGTATTAAAGACACGACCAAAATCGGGTGTTTTGTAATCTGCATGTGAAGCATGTGACGCGAAAACATTAAATTTCAACCTGTTTTTATGTAATTTTACGCCTAGATCAGTTTTGTAACCGTCAGTATTGGAAAGGTAGGTGCCTTCTAGAAAACTTTCAATTGTATTTATTGCGGCATACCGTTCATCTTTAAAAAAGATAACACCACCCAAGGCGTCTGATCCGTACAATAAGGAAGCGGGCCCTTTGATTACTTCGACGCTTTCAATACCAATTTCTCCAACACCTAAACCGTGTTCTGAACCCCATTGTTGGTTTTCAACACGAATACCTTGTGCAAATGTCACAATTCTATTCCCTGATAGTCCACGGATAACAGGTTTTCCAATACCTGCTCCTGTGGTATTTTGGTTGACTCCAGGAATCTGACTTATGGCGGCAGCCAGCGATATAGGAGCCGTTTGTTTTAAATCATCTAATTTTTTCTGGGTGATGTTTACGGTAGTACTACTTTGTAATTTTCCGGTAGGTACAGATAATACAATTTCTTCTAAATCGAAATGACTAGGACTTAAATAGAAGGTTTTCTCACTCCCTGAGATTGTACGGAGTTTTGATTTTAATAGTTGATAACCTAAAGCTTGAATATGTAGTTGTATTTCTTGCTGATTGAAATGTGCTATGTGAAAAACGCCCTGTTCGTCAGTTGTAGCACTCGTAGCCAGATCTAGAATGTAAATGTCCGCATGGGCAATAGGTTGTTTGGTTTCTTTATCTACTACAATGCCTTTAAAATTCTGTCCATAAGAATGTAGCGATAGTAAGATGATTCCGATAATTAAGGTAATTCTTTGCATGATTTTTATATATTTGTAACGATGTTGCAAATGTATAAAAGTATTTAATAAATGCAACGATGTTGCAATAAAATATTATGAAAAATTTATTGAAGGACAAAAAATTAAGTGAAACCCCTTTTAGGAAAGAGGTTTTGGCTATTTTTTCGAGTTATAAAAATGCCATTTCAATGGCGGTTATAGAGCGTGATTTGAAAAATTACAATCGAATTACCTTGTATAGAACCATCAAAATATTCTTAGAAAAGGGGTTGATTCATGAGATTACCATGAGTGGGGACGCCTCCAATTATGCACTATGTCAAGATAGCTGTTCCTCAAAGCAGCATCAGCATCAGCATGTTCATTTCAAATGTTCTCAATGTGAAATGGTGACCTGCGTAGAAGTAGCGGAATTTCCAAGTCTCCACCTTCCAAATTATCAAATTGAACAATTGGAAATTCAAGCTACGGGAGTTTGTAAGTCCTGTTTGCTAGAAAAATAGAAATCCATTATTTTAATTGAATGTGAATATGGTCGTCATGTCGTACGGCCTTACAGCCATGATATCGGACTCTACGGTCTGTTAGATGAAGTCGTTGTTTTAAATGTGGTTCAATAAAAAGTTTGCCCAAGCTATTGGATGCTAACATACTTTCTATAAGTTTTTTTGTACCTTTTTCTGAAAATAATAATTGGGTATTTATAGTTCCAAAAGTTAGATATTTGGGGAAATCATATTGGAAATAACCTTTTTTTAGACAACTGTTTATTTGGTTGGTCTCCTTGGGTTTTGGGCTTTCGAATACGCCATAACCACTGAAAGATTTTTGCTTGTTTGTGATGTGGCTATCTTTAGTCTCATATATTAAACTGAGATCTAATTTTTTTCCATCGTTATGACTCAAGTGTGGTAATAACGGGAAGTTGTTTATAAACGGAAAGTTTGCGTCCAAATAGTGAATTTCTATATTTGTTTTTGATAATGCTATCTCTGTGTTGTATAATAAGGCATTTAGTTTTGGATGTACATAATTTCTGTTTAATAGAACCGTCATATAGTTGGTTGGATGAATTCTTTCTGTATTTTTAATCTTTTCTCTACCAAAAAGGGGAGCAATCAAAGGGACTATTAAAAGGGTTGAAAATAGGTAAAGTGTTAAAAAAACAAGTATTGATTTAAACTTGAAATGTAAGTTCCATTTCTTTGAAATAAACAGACTTAGAAGGTAAATAAGGCCTCCAATTTGACTAATGATTGTCAATAAGGTGAAAATTATAACGTGAGATACTATTTTTAATATGATTTTCATATTGGAGAATTATGTTTTAATAAATGTGTTGGAAAGCAGTTTAGCTTTTAATAATCTTTGTATCAAAACCATCAATACTTTTCGTGTTTTTTTCTTTCCAATACCTTTCAATTTTTTCTTCTCCTTGCTTTTTCGCCCAGTTGTTTAATTGCTCGCGGTCTTCCTTGAAATCCATAAAAGGAACCGCAAAACCACAGGAAGTTTGAACCAAGTCTACTTGCATTTCGATAATTTGTCTAGCGCCTGGGTTTTCTGGAAACAATGTGAGGTAGTGTTCAAACTCAGCTTCTTGTTTATGATATATTTTGGAGGTACCATACAGTCGTAAAATCATTGGTTTCCCTTCAAAAGCACAAAACATAATAGTCATTCTATTATGCTGGATTACATGGGCCGCTGTTTCATTACCACTCCCCGTTAAGTTTAACCACACAATTTTGTTTTTATCAATCACCCTAAAAGAATCACATCCTTTTGGAGATATATTTACATTTCCTTCCGTGGCGGCCGTTCCTACAAAAAACAACTGTTGTTTTTGAATGAACTCCATTAATTCCGCTGTAATAAAATCTAATTTCTTTCCCATTTTTCTCTATTTCGATAAACAAATTTGTGTTTATGATCTTCGATAAAAGTATCGAATTTCGTTTGAAATTACAAATTATTGCAGCCCTTCTTAATGATGTGACGTCTTGTATACTAAAAATTACATCATTGGATTTAAACCTGATTTTTTGCTAGTAAAGAACTTGAAGATTGTCATTCGTAATTGCTACGATTCGCTAGTATGTGTTTTGCTTTTCTATTAAATAGAACAATTTTATGGAGATTGTATACTGAAAATATTTAGGTAATACTCGGATATAATGACTGTTAAGTCTACGGTGATTTATATAAGATAAAATCCTCTTAATAATTCTTTATTTTAAATGAGTCTAAATAAGAATAAACTGTATATTTGTCGAGAATTTATAAAAATCAAACATGAATAAAATTTACATTTCCTTCTGCTTTGTACTTGTGGCATTTGCTATGCAGGCGCAAAACAGTATAAAAGGAACTATCACAGGACCAAACGGAGCACCGATTGCTGGTGCTACCATTTCGGTTTCAAAAACGCTTGGAACAACCACTAATTTTGATGGGGTCTACGAACTTTCTAATTTAAAAACACAAAAATACCTAGTTACTTTTCAGTCTATTGGTTATAAGACAAAAAGGCAATCACTAGTCTTGTCTCAGCAAGTAACTGTATTAAATATTGTATTACAGGAAGATTTGAGTCAATTGGATGCCGTGGTTATTTCTGTAAGTAGAACTAGCGAAAAGTTGTCTGAAATTCCTACATCAATTACGGTGGTGGGCGCGAAGAAATTGGAAAGTTTAAGCCAAGCCACAAGTAATATTAATGATATTTTGGAATTTGCTGTTCCAGGATTGGCACCAAGTACAGGTACCTATTCTAACTGGGGACAAACGCTAAGAGGGCGTCAGTTATTGGTGATGGTGGATGGAGTGCCACAATCTACACCTTTGCGTAATGCCAAAGTTGGTTTAAAATCAATCAATACACATGATATCGCTCGAGTAGAGGTAATCAAAGGAGCAACTGCTATTTTTGGAAATGGTGGAGATGGTGGAATTGTGAATTACATCACTAAAAAACCTGCAAAAGCATCGGTATTGTCTGGAAATACTAATGTTTGGGGAACTTCTAACTTGGCAGACCTTAACAACGATGCACTAGGATGGGGGATTTCGCAATCACTTTCAGGTACTAAAGATAAGTTTTCTTATTACGTCTCAGGGAACTATGAAAAAACAGGAGATAAATACGATGCCGATGGCGATGTGTTATTGCCAACCTATAGTTTAGGGAATACGACTATCAAAAGTGGTTTTGCCAAACTGATCTACGATTTTTCAGAGAATCAAAGTTTATTATTAAAAGTGAGTCATTATCAAACACGTCAAAAATCACCTTATGTTGCAACCATGGGAGGTATTGAAGTGTTGAATGCAGAAGGTGATTATAAAATTACACATGGTATAGGTGTATTGCCAACGGAGGACAACCCTATGGTAGGTGGCCCTACAGGTGTTACCACGAGCAACGCCCAATTACAACATCAATTGCACGGGCTGTTTAACAATACTACCAGTTTAGTTACAGATGTTTTTTATCAAAAATCAAAGAATATCTTTTTCTATTCTCCCAGCTTTGAGGGAGGAGGTCAGTCTGTTGTAAATTCTGAAAAATATGGAATTCGTCCAAATTTCCATTCGCAATTTGATTTGGAAGCAGGTGAATTATCATTTACCTACGGATTAGATATTTTAAAAGACAAAACCAACCAAGGATTATTAGATGGACGCCTTTGGGTGCCTAATTTGGATATGTTTAGTTATGCACCTTATTTGCAGTCTAAATTCAAATACAACGATGCTTGGGTAGTAAAAGTTGGTGTGAGGTATGATGATATGAATTTAGAAGTGGTCGATTTTGATTCTTTACCATATTCGCCAAAAGGGGATGGTAATTTTAACCCTTCAGTAGCGGTAGAAGGTGGATCGTTGAAATTTAAAAATACGGCTTTTAATATTGGATTTCGATATATAGAAAACGATGTGTTTATACCCTATGTAAGTTATTCTCAGGGGTTTTCTTTGCCAGATATTGGTGCTACGTTACGTAGAGCTACTGCGGATAATGTAAATGACATCGATTTACAAGCCGTAGAAACAAACAATTTTGAACTTGGTTTCTTGTCTTTACATGAACATGTGAAATTTGAGGCAGTTGGGTTTTATAGTACTTCTAATTTGGGAGTTGGTTTAAAATTTAATGATGAAGAAAATCGTTTTGAAATGGCAAAAAATCCACAAAAGATATTTGGTGCAGAAGTGTCAGTTGACCTTACTTTCTTAGATGACAAATTGCAATTTGGAGGATCGTATTCTTATGTAGAAGGTTTAAAACACACGGCAGATAATCCACATGACTTATCTTATATAGGAGGAGATGTAATTGCACCGCCTAAAGCAACCGCATATGTAAATGTAGCAGTAACGGATAAGTTCAATACCTCTTTGCGATTAGTACATGTAGGGAATAGAGAGCGATTTAATGTACAAGAGAAAGATGGAAACTTCAGTTATAACTACCGAGAAGTTCCTGTAAAAAGTTACAGTTTATTAAATTTCTCTGCTATTTATGCTTTAAAATCAAACCTAACTTTATCATTTGCTGTAAATAACTTATTGAATGAGTTTTACTTGCCAGCGCGTGCACAATGGGCTTCTGTATTAAGAACCCAATCACCGGCAGGTGAAGGAGCCAATGCCAAATTAGGAATTGCTTTTAAGTTTTAAAATATTAAAAATAAACATTAGAGTTGTTTGTCGATGTAGCCCATCGATAGTGTTGATTATTTGTATACTACACGGGGATTTATCTCCGTGTGGTATTTTTTATTGATAGATGGGTTCTGTTCTCGCGGTATTTTTTAGAGAACGACAATAGTAGAAAAGTAAATAAAGAAATAGTTATGAAAGTCTCTAAAATAATAAAAAAAACACATTTAATTTTAGGAATCACCATAGGTTTGATTACCTCAATATCGGGGCTTTCGGGTTCTCTATATGTTTTTGAACCAGAAATAACCGC
>Ga0209395_1001331_pt1 | contig 34779 bp, 22 predicted proteins | sample GOMGulsemesocosm_3_FD_184635 | JGI IMG/M metagenome (GOLD analysis project Ga0209395, IMG submission 184635) | Methane-oxidizing microbial communities from mesocosms in the Gulf of Mexico - GOM9D Gulf of Mexico (SPAdes) (version 2) | ecosystem: Environmental > Aquatic > Marine > Cold seeps...
AAAGTGAAAATAATATTGCGCAGTAGGTGACAACAAAATAAAAAATGCTTATACTTCTCGCCGCTTTATAATGATAACTCTATCGCTATAAACAAATATCTATATGGCCCCTTAGCTCAGTTGGTTAGAGCGCCCGACTCATAATCGGTTAAGTAGCTAACGAACTTAAAGGGAAAGTGTTTTTGATTCAAACACTTAAATAAAAGAATCTAATACTTTAAATTGCTTGTGCTACAGATGTGCTACTTTTTAAAGATACAATTTGAAATGGCCCCTTAGCTCAGTTGGTTAGAGCATTCGACTCATAATCGACAGGTCCCCCGTTCAAGTCGGGGAGGGGCCACCACTTCAACTGTTAACTCTTGTGCTTATTATAAACTTTCCAAGCCGTCTTACTACTAATGCCCTGCCTCTTAGCTATTTGCCCAAAACTAAGTCCATTACCATTGTTGTAGAGTTTTAGTATTTCCTCATCCCTTTCTGTAATAGTTTGACTATTCTCTTTGAGATCCTCCTCCAACTTCTTTTCAGCTTTTAGTCTTACTTCTGCTGCTAGCATAGTATTGAGTAACCAAAAAGCAGATGTCGATTCTTCATAAAGGTTATCTAATATTTTTTTGCTATATAACCATCTGACAAATGCATGATAACTGTCAAAGTTGAGGTGAAGTGGAAACAGAGACTTCTCTTTTTGCTTGGCAATCTTGGTGGATAAATAATCTCTAAGGTTATTCAACTCCATGTTAAGAATTTTTCCAATCCACTCTGACGAAAGGTGCCAATTTGCTTGATGAATCAGCCTTGCTATAGCTGCTCGTTCTTTAAAAAAACTATGGTTAAAGGGAAATTCACCATAAACTCCCCTACCTCCTCTCATATTTTTAATTTCATCCCATATCTCTTTGTCAAAATAGGGTTCTACTTTTTTCACATCCTTATAAAAATCATTGGTGCCTGCCATATGATATCTACAGTTATTTTTAGTTGGGACTCTTCTATAACAATGTCGGCAATAATGAATCTCTCCTTCACCATAATTTGTATTCATACATGACGTAATCAATCTAATGACATCAAGCTTATAAACAGCAGGAGTTAGCCTAATAATATCAAGCTTATAATCAGAGTGAATCAACTCTGATGCTTTGAGCTGCTCCACCACATTTACAACTTGTGAATGCCAATATTCGAAGCTGAATTCTGACTTTAGCTGCATAGAAGGAAGTCTGATTGGTTCACTCTCAGGTAGCACCATTTCATATAACTCAATAATCTGTTGAAAATGAGGATCTAGATACTCTTCTAGATAACCCCAGCACTCTTTGCGACCAAAAGAAAATCGCATTTCTGCTGGTGCATCAAATATTATTCCTTTCTCTTCAATCTGTTCTAATAGCCGCCCTAAGTCTAAACAAAAATCACGTTCAACCTTACCAGAAACCTCTTCCATTAGCGCAGTGACGATTGAGATTATCCTTTCCGTTGGACTTGCAATACCTTCAGTATTTTTTTGTTTCTCTTTGAAAATATCAACTTTCACAATACATCGTTTCCTGTTTTTCATACTTACTTTTAGTTAGGTTACATCAAAAATTATAGTATGTAATCAATTTCCAAACCAAAGGTACTTAAATGAAAAATCCAAATTTATTAAATCGTGAGGAAGCTGCTGACTACTTGTCACTTCGACCGCAAACATTATCTGTCTGGGCTACAACAGGGCGCTATTCATTACCATTCGTCAAAGTTGGCAGAAAGGTTTTCTACCGAATCGAAGATCTAGACAACTTCTTGAACAACAGAACTATGACGCAAACTCGTTAAGGAATCAGAAATGAATACATACCCAAAAAAACTAGAACTCATCGAAAAACTGTCAGATCAATTTCAAGAAGAAATGAACATGTTTCCAGAGCATAACCGATTAGCTTCAATTAGTTTATTAGCAAATTCAATAATTGAAGTAAGCAACTTTTATTCATCAAGTACATTGACCAGTTTTAAAGCTGCAATCAGCCATATAGCTCTACAAAAAGACTTGAAGAATTACTTATCAATGAATGCTGAACAACGCCTTTGTGTTGATATTTTCTCGGTAAATGAAATAGCAAAGCAAGAACATCACGTTGTTAGCCAGAAACATTATATTGACACATTACGCATCTACGAGGCTGAAGTTAATTCGAGTGAAACCAAAGGCAAGTCTTTAAGCTCAACAAGTATAGCTGGTTTCACGACTGGTTTCGTTTCAATAGTCGAGATTCTAAGACAGCTTGTTTTACAACTGGTTTCACCGAAAACAGGAGAGAATCATGACAAATAGAGTTAAACCTGCTTCAAAACAGCTCAGTATGAGAGTCGCTCCTGAAAAATATAATGAGATTAAAAATACTGCTGACTCAAAGGGAATTTCAATTTCAGACGAAGCCAAAGAAAGACTTGAGGTAGCGGATCAGTTTCTTAGCACAAAAGAAATTATGCGGCTTACTGAAGCCAGATTAAAACGCACTCTTTTTAACATGGTTTGTGCAGTTGCGGGGTTAACTGATGAGCAAATCATTGAAGCTGAGGCAAGATTTGTAGACATTTGTAAAAATGGGGTGAAACGTGAGAAATAGCCTTTCTGTCATATCGCTTCCATCTTATATTTTCTTATTGGTACTCTTTGCCGTGATATCTGCTGCGGTGACCTTTTGGGTCACCCAAGCTTCAATTATAGAAATATCTGAAAAATTATTTCTTGCCGATATTGGACTAATTGTAATAAATGCGATTCGCTACATACCTGCTCTATCTGGTTTGGTAATCAGGCCAGAAATTATAGGGTTATTTATATGTATCTACATATGCTTACTGTTGTTGGTATTAACTTTTATGGTATTCAAATACGTTAAATCTTTAAGGCGAAAAGATTATAAATATGTAGATGGTCCTAAGTTATTGATAAACAGAGCGGCAATTCGAGATGCAAACAAGAAATTGAAAAAAGAAGATGATGAACTTACTCTAAAGATCCATCCAGCAATCAAAATCACAGGGCAATTAGAGGCTGGTAATATCTTTCTCACAGGACAATCTGGTTCTGGCAAGAGCACGGTATTCAAGTCTATAGCTGTGCAAATATACTCCCAGCCGCATCGTTCATTTACCTACGACGAAAAAGGTGAATATCAAGATAGCTTTCGATCCAATAACTCAATTTGTTTAAAGTTATTAGAGCAAGCTGAATATTTCTGGGATATAGGTAAAGATATAAAAAATGAGCACGAAGCAGCATTGGTTGCTCAAGCAATGATCGAAGAAGAAAGTGAAAGCCAACGATTTTTCACCGACGCCGCTCGACAGATATTTAAGAATGTAATTATATCTCTAGTCAAATCAGGAGAGAGATGGTCTTGGCATGAATTGACCAAAAGTTTGTTCAGTGAAGACCAACAATTAAAGTCTTTACTTCTAAAAGTATCAGAATCAGCCGCTATATTAATAGAGCCTAAAACTAAAACAACTCAATCTATACGTTCCGTTTTGAGTACTCAGTTGTTTTGGTTGCAAGAGATGGCAGAGATGCAAACCTCGGCCTCGAATTCTTGGTGTATTGGAGAATTGATAGATGCCAATACAAATAAAACACACGTGTTTTTTAGACCTAATTACACTAGACCTGACCTAAGTAAATCTGTATGTAACGCAATAATAACTTTAATAATTGAACGTTGGTTATTAAGAAATGACAATTCTGAGGAAAAGCTATTTTTACTGATCGATGAGATGGGCAATCTCCCCTACAATCCATCGATCTTGAGGTGGCTGACTTTATCACGCTCAAAAGGAGGTAGAACAATGGCCTCGACTCAAGAGATCGGCTTACTATATGAAGCATACGGTCAAAACCATACTGACACGATACTTTCTCTTTTCCGCACAAATATCGTAATGAGACTTGGTGCTTCCGGCCCGTCAGCACAAAAAGCTTCTGACCTATTTGGCCAACAGCGAGTGCTTACGATAAATCAGAGCTTAGATAAAGAACAAGCAATAACGATTTCTACTCAATATCATGACCGTCCAGTCGTTCCACGTGAGGAAATAGTAAATTTACCTTCAGCTGATAAATATGGCGTTTTCGGATTTTTGTTTATAGGCGGATTCACCAATGTGTACAAGTTAAGGTGGTCATATCACATCATTGATAAGCCTTGTAAGTTAAGCGTCACAGAGCATTCAGCACTCGAAATTCAAGAACAAAAAATTGAAGTACTCCCTGAAAATCGCTTGAATAAGAGACAAACTAATGACGAGGTCAAAAATAAATGATAGCTTTATCCCAAGTTGCAGATCCTCTATACAACATAGAACAAATGAATGGAAGTTATCGTTTTCTAGGTGGAGAATTACCGGGCGTATGGGCAGGAACAGGTGCTGGCATTTTAGGACTAGAAGGAGAAGTAGGCGAAGAGCCTTTTTTAAAGCTAACAGAAGGAATTGATCCACGAACTAATGTTCATCTTTATCAGCAAAATGGCAAAAAACATCGCCCTGCAATAGACGTTGTGATGAGTCCTGACAAAAGCGTGACAATAACTTGGGCAAGAGCAAACGAAAAATTAAGAATAGAAATAGAGAAAGCTCATCACAGCTCCGTATTAGAAACGTTAAAGTTTCTAGAGTTACATGCGGCATACACAAGAAGAGGAAAAGACGGTACAGTACACCAAAAAGTAGTAGGTCTTATTTCTGCTGTATTCCAGCATTCAACTAGTCGTAGTCAAGATTGCCAATTACACTCCCACCTCACTGTAATTAACGCAGCAAAAAGATTTGACGGTAGTTATGGAACGCTTGAATCTCGGTACATTTTCAAGTGGCAGAAAGCAGCAAGTCTAATATATAGAGCTAAATTAGCCGAGTTACTACGAGATCTAAAGATTGATACGATATCAACTCGCCAGTCTTTTAAGGTTAAAGGTATACCAGAACCCATATGTGACCACTTTTCTAAACGTCGGAAGCAGATCTTAAGTGCATTAGATGCAAAAGGCATCCATACAGCAAGAGCTGCCGCCCTTGTAGCTAAAATCACAAGAGGAAAAAAACAGGCGATTAATAGGCCCGAGCTATTCAATACTTGGCAAAGTGAGATGGATGAACTTGGTTTTACTGAGAATGAGCTAAACAGTTATTTTAAAAATTCGCTTGGTATTCATATACCAGCAGAACAAGATTTAACTAGTGTTAAATTTAATCATCAATATTTATCAGAAGTTCTCACTGAATCAGCTAGCATTTTTACAGAGGTAGATGTATACACCGTTGCACTAGATGTTTCGATGAAACTTGCGATACCTTCAAAAATTGCAGTTCAACTAGCTGAAACCTTCCTTGAATCAGAACTCATTCTCGAACTTCAAACAGATAAAAAATATGACCGACAATTCACAACCCATGAAATGCGCAACCTTGAGAATCAACTCGTTAAAAATGCACAAGAATTAAAAAATAGAACATTTCTGTCAGGGCTTTCAATGAAAGATATTACAAAATCGGAAATTGATACTGGATTAAAACTATCAGAGGAGCAACAAGAGGCGGTACTCGGTGTGTTGGGCAATGCTTCCTTGGAAATTATGAGCGGTAGCGCTGGCTCAGGTAAATCTACAGCAATGAAGGTGGTTGCTGATGTATATAGTTCTCGTCGCGTTAATGTCTGGGGAGCAGCAATTGCAAAGGCAGCAGCGAAGAACTTAGAAAATGAAACTGGTGTTCAAAGTTTTACTATCGCAAAGTTAATACTCGATTTAGAAAATGGTTGGTCTAAAATTCGACACGGAGATATAGTGATAGTTGATGAATCTGGCCAAGTAGGTGTTCGTCAGATACTGAAGCTACAAGAATATGCTATCAATAAAGGCTTTAAAGTTATTCTTACAGGCGATGCACTTCAGCTAGAAGCTATTGAAAATGGAGGCGTTTTACGTTTTTTATCACGTCCTGAAGTTATAGGCACGACACGAATTGAAACAATTAGACGTCAAAATCAAGAATGGGATCGCACAGCAGTAGCTAACTTTAGAGACGGCAAAGCCACTGAAGGCCTAAAAAAATACCATAACCACAAGAGACTTCACTTTAATAAAGATATTGATTCGACATATTCTGCACTCGTTGCTGATTGGAATAAATATCGACAAGAAAACCCAAACAAAAAAAGCATGGTACTTGCTCGCACTTGGAATGACGTTCTTGAGCTAAACAGCCTTATGCGCTCCCAACTACAAAGCTGTGGTGAAGTTGAAAAACAAGACTTAGAAATAAAAGGTTTAGTTGGCTCTCGAGAAATAAATTTCTTATTATCGGTAAATGACAGAGTCCGTTTTACACGCAATGACTCTAACCTTGGTTTTACCAATGGTGATATAGGTACTGTTATAAAAGTTATCAAAGATAGTGATGACCTTATAAATATCACGATTAAGAGAGATGATGGGCAGCTTGTCACAGTTACACAATCAAATTACAGCAATAACAAGGGCCAAATTTACCTTGCTCCGTCGTACGCACAAACTATTTACAGCAGTCAAGGACAAACGGTTGACGGCGCTTTTGTTCTTCACGATCAAATGATTGATAGAGCGAATGCATATGTAGCATTGTCTAGGCATAAAGATGGCTGTCATCTATATGCCACTTTAGACGCCTTCTTTGAAGACGGTGAAGCCCCTGCGGGAATACAAGCCACAAATAAAAAAGCCATAGAGAAAATAGCTGAGCAATATTCATCAGAAAAACGAGCCACTCTATCTATAGAGTTCGAACCAAAGGTTCAAGAAGTAAGTAAAACAGAAATTGAAAAATCTGATATTGAATATGAACTAGACCTTGCTTAGAAACATATAAATAGAATAAAAATATTACTGCGAACCTATTTCAAAATAGAACATATAAATGGCTTGCCATTGTACTCTTAATTGAACAGAATGAACTATATTGTAAAATTTTGACAAATAGCTATGCCAAATGACATTTTAACGGTTAAAGAAGTCGCTGATTATTTGAAAGTTAATGAGCGAACTATCTATAGACTCGCTACAAATGGAGAGTTACCTGCATTTAGAGTTGGGGCTTCATGGCGATTCAGACTTAATGAAATAGACAATTGGATCACTGAACAATCGAAGCAAGGAAGTGAAGATGAGTAATATCACTCCATACCACGCCAAGTACTTTGCTCACGAGCTATCTATTCTTCATGCTAACAATGGCGTAGATAGGCTATCACAATCCTTATTCGATGCCAGTGTTGACTTAAACCCTCATCAAATTGAAGCTGCTTTATTTGCCCTAGACAATCCACTAAATCAAGGTGTGGTCTTAGCCGATGAAGTTGGTTTAGGTAAAACCATTGAAGCAGGTTTAGTACTTTGTCAGTATTGGGCTGAGCGTAAACGAAAACTACTTATTATTTGTCCTGCTTCTTTACGTAGGCAATGGGCACAAGAACTATTAGAAAAATTCAACTTACCTTCGCAGGTGCTAGATGCACGAACCTATAAACAACTACAGAAAGAAGGTGTTTATAACCCATTAAACAATAAGCAAGTAGTGATCATGTCATATCACTACGCAGCAAGACTTGAAGATAAACTCGTAGGCCAAATGTGGGATCTGGTCGTTATTGATGAAGCCCATAAATTGCGCAATGCTCATCGTGAAAGTAATAAGATGGGGCAAGCATTAAAGCGGGCATTATTTGGTCGTAAAAAAATCCTACTTACAGCAACACCACTGCAAAACTCCTTGATAGAGTTATATGGCATGTCAACACTGATAGATGAACATATCTTTGGTGATGACAAAGCTTTTAGAAAACAATTCATGCAAGGTGACAGTGATCAAGAGGCTTTAAAAGCTCGCTTATCAGGTTTTGTTAAACGAACTCTACGAAAGCAGGTACTTGAATACGTTAAGTACACTCAACGAAAAGCAATTACAGTTCCTTTCACTCCATCAGATCAAGAGCAAGCCCTTTACGATGCAGTATCTGCTTTTTTAGAAAAAGAAAATAGTTATGCATTACCCAAAAGGCAAAAGCATTTAACCGGATTAATTTTAAGAAAGCTTTTAGCTTCCAGTACATATGCTGTTCTTAATACACTTGAAGTAATGAAGCGCCGTTTAGAAGAGCTAAAACAAGAAAGAGCCAAACCTTCTGACGATATATTACTGCAAATTATTGAAGATGATGATATTGAAACAGATTATCTAGATGAAGAAGATTTTGATGAATTACTTGATGAAGAATCGGCACAAGAAGCTGTTGATCATCAGTCGCTTAATTTAGAAATTATAGAACTAGAAAATTTCATTAATGATGCTAAAAACATTCAAAACGATGAAAAAGCAAAAGCACTACTAAAAGCATTACAGCTAGGCTTTAGCCAAATGGCTGAAATGGGTGCTGCTCAAAAAGTTATAATTTTTACGGAATCTAAAAGAACTCAATTCTATTTAGCTTCATTTTTAGCTCAACATGGATTCAGAGATAAAATTGTCACTTTTAGCGGTTCGAATACATCACCTGAAGCTACTCAAATTTATCAGAATTGGAAAGAAGAACATTCTGGATCTGACCGTGTAACAGGTTCGCCTCAAGTAGACAGAAGAACAGCATTAATTGAACACTTTAAAGATAGTGCGCAAATAATGATAGCCACTGAAGCTGCTGCTGAAGGGGTTAACTTACAGTTTTGCTCATTGCTTATTAATTACGATTTACCATGGAACCCTCAAAGGGTCGAGCAACGTATTGGTCGTTGTCATCGTTACGGTCAAAAATTCGATGTGGTCGTAATTAACTTTATGAACCAGCGAAACTATGCTGACCAACGAGTACTTGAGTTATTAACCAATAAATTCAACTTGTTTGATGGTGTATTTGGCGCATCTGACTCTGTACTTGGTACTTTAGAAAGTGGTGTCGATTTTGAAAAACGTATTCAGCAAATATATCAAGAGTGCCGCTCCCCTGAATCTATTGCAGAAGCCTTTGAAGCTTTACAAAAAGAGCTTGAAGAAGACATAAACTCCAAAATGAAGCAAACACAAGAGGCTTTGCTAGAGCATTTTGATGAAGATATTCATGACTTACTTAAAATTAAATTAGACCAAGCCAAAGAAAGGCTAGATAAAGTTAGCCGATGGTTTTGGGCGGTAACTCAATATCAACTTAAATCTCATGCTACTTTTGAAGAAAGTGACTATTGCTTTACTCTAAATAAAAATTTAGCTGATAACACTCAAGGGAAATATCAGCTAATACATAAAGGATTAAGCAGTAATAAAGAAGAGCAAAAAATAAATGAACATGCACAGAAATACAGAATTTCTCACCCTTTGGGCGAATATGTATTAGAAAGTGCTAGAAATAATCCCACTCCTACAAACTTAATTCGTTTTGACTATCAAAACCATTCAACAAAAGTATCGGTAGCAGAGCAGCTAAAAGGCCAATCAGGCTGGCTTTCTTTGAACCTACTACGCATAGAAGCATTGCAAGTTGAAGAGCACTTAGTGTTTACAGGTATTACTGATAAAGGTCAGCTTATTGATGGGGAAGCATGTAAAAAACTATTTAATGTAGGTGGCAACCAGCAAGGTATTACTAATGATTCTGCTCCAGAGTTATTGGCTACCAATCAATCAAGACAACTTGAAGCAAAGCTTGCTGAAGCAATGGATACCAATAATAAGTACTTTCAAGAGGAGCGAGACAAACTCGAAAAATGGGCTGACGACAAAGTACTAGCATCTGAACAAGCATTAACAGACACCAAGAACCACATTAAAGCGCTAAAACGTGAAAGCCGACATGCACTATCAGTAGAAGAGCAGCAGGCATCACAAAAGAAAATACGTGATTTAGAAAGAAAGCAACGTAGACAACGTCAAGAAATATTTGATGTAGAAGATGAAATTATAGAAAAGCGTGATGAATTGATTGACGCATTGGAAAAACGACTTAAACAAAAAACTGAAGTGAAAGAGCTATTTACAGTACGTTGGCAAGTAATTTAAACGTACAAAATCATCCAGTTAAAATAAACGACAAGTAACGAATTCAAGAATTTAAAGAGAAAGCTATGACAGCATACGATGAAACGTTAAAAGATTTAGTAGCAAAGCTAAAAGAATTATTCCAGATGGATCAAGCCGATCTCGATTTTGGTATTTACCGTGTAATGAAAGCTAAACATGACGAGATAGACACCTTTCTTACTAAAGATTTATTACCTACCGTAAAAAAAACACTTGAAGCGACAGGTAAGTCTCAAGATAAACAAAAAGAGTTAGATGAAATAATTAACAACTTGCGTAATGCAGGCATTGACCCTGATACATCGCCCAAAGTACAAGAATTAAAAGCATTATTAGAAAATGGCGGAAGTAGTTCAGATAATGACGCCAAAGATATTTTCTCAAACTTAATCACATTTTTTAGTCGCTACTATAATGGTGGCGATTTTATGTCGTTAAGGCGTTATAAAAAAGATACATACTCACCGCTTTCAATGAATGGTGAGGAAGTAAAATTACATTGGGCTAATGCAGACCAGTATTATATTAAAAGCTCTGAAAACTTAACAAATTATGCATTTATAGAAGATTCTAGTGAACCACTGAAAGTGAAATTTGAATTAGTCGCAGCGTCAACCGAACAAAACAATAACAAATCACAAGAAGGTGAGAGAATCTTTAAACTATGTTCTGATTCGCCGATTGAATACGCTGAAAACAATAGTGAAAAAATATTAACAATTAAGTTTGAATTTCAAGTTGACGCTAAAAAGCGTAAACAAAAAGATATAAATCTTGAAATTTGTAAGTATGTTCAACAGCTAACTGATTTAAATGGCATTGAAGAGTGGAGCGAATTAAAAGAACGCCTATTATTACCACGACCAACAAATGCTAACAAAAAAAGAACGCTATTAGAAAAACACTTAACTGACTTTACTGCAAAAAATAAGTTTGATTATTTTATTCATAAAGACTTAGGTGGTTTTTTAAATAGAGAATTAGACCATTTTATAAAGAATGAACAAGTTAAGCTCGATGATATTATTCCAAGCACACCTTCCAATTTAAATGATTTAGCAAGCCTTATTGAAAAACAGGTTTTAGTTAATGAGTCACAGTTAAGAAAAGTTATCGCTTTTAAATCAATCGCACACAAAATCATCCAGTTTTTAGCGCAACTAGAAAATTTTCAAAAGAAGCTTTGGGTGAAAAAGAAGTTTATACTAGGCACCGATTGGCTAATTTCAATAAACAAGATAAAAGAGATTAACTCTAAGTGTAAAGCCTCTATTTTGGATAATGAATGTCAAATCCAACAATGGTGTAACGATTATTCATTCGACAGGAATGAACTGCTTAAAGATATTGATGCCTTGGGTAGTGAAAGCTTCTTCGAACATGATATGTATGGCTTTATAGCTATTGACACAAAACTGCATACAGAAGAAACAAAGTTTGAAATATTGTCTTCCTTTGATGATATTGACAGTGAAATTAACGCTCAACTGATTAAAGGGGAGAATAGTAATGCATTATCTCTTTTAAAAGAAAATTTCAGAAACAATTTAACCTCTATATATATTGACCCCCCATATAATACTGGCGATGACGGCTTCATGTATAAAGATTCATTTAAGTCTTCAAGTTGGATTTCAATGATGAACAATACAGTCCCACAGGCTAGAGAGCTGCTAAATGATGATGGTTCGATTTTTGTAAGTTGTGATGAGCACCAGCATTTAGAACTTGGGCAATTACTGAGAAGCGTTTTTGGTGAGAATAACCACACAGAAACCCTGACATGGAATAAAAGGATTCCTAAGAATGATAAAGGAATTGGTAATATTCATGAGTATATATATCTTTTTTGTAAAGACCAAAGTGCGCGTCGTGCTCAAGAAAAATCTTTTGAGATGAGAAAAGATGGTATCGATGAGATTTATGAATTAATTAAGAAATTAGAAAAAAATAAAACTTCAATTAAAGATGCAAAATTAGAATTAAAGAAGTTTTATAAAAAACAAGGGTATGATCGAGGAATAACGCTCTACTGTGAATTGACTCCTGATTATAAAATTTGGGGTAAGGTTAATATGTCTTGGCCAAATGCAAAAACAGAAGGGCCTCGATATGAGGTGATTAGTCCTGTTACAGGGCAACCTGTGCCCATTCCTGATAACGGTTGGCGCTGGAAAGAAGAAACATTTAGACAAGTTGAAAGTACTGGCCCTACTTTTAATTTACCTGACGGAAGTATCATGAAAGGTGGTATTTGGTATCCGAACAGTGAAACAGTCCAGCCAAGTTCAGTAAAGTTTCTCCAAGATGTTGAGTCATTTTTATTACGCTCTATTCTAAGTTTAAAAAGTGACGGTAGTATTCAGTTAGATAACCTGGGCCTCTCAGGCCTAGTTGATTACCCTAAACCACCAAAACTTATTGAGTGGCTTTTCTATGCTTCAGGAGAAAAAAATGGTTATTTTTGTGATTATTTTGCAGGTTCTGGTACGACTGCTCAAGCAATCGCAAATTTAAATAGAGATGATAATGGTAAGCGAAAGCTTTTACTTATTGAGATGGGTGAGCACTTTCATACAGCCGTAATACCAAGACTTAAAAAATCTTTTTTCGCTCGCAATTGGAAAAAAGGAAATCCCGATTATTTGCCTTCTGAAGCCCAGTCAATCTTTGCTAAATACATTGAGCTAGAAAGCTATGAAGATGTTCTTTCTAGTATAGATTTAGAGCCTTCTAGTGGACAACAAGGTTTATTAGATACGTTAGATTCAGGTTCGTTTAAAGAACAATACACACTCCAATATATGCTCGATATAGAGTCAAAGAATCAGTTGATAGATTTTAAATTATTTAACTCTCCTTTAAATGCAGATATAAGCATTGTTCGAGATAACAAGCAAACAAAGCGTTCTGTTGATTTAGTGGAAACCTTCAATTTTTTACTTGGTTTGAATGTAACCGCCATCAGGAAGTCAAAAGGTATAGTTGAAGTCGTAGGGAAAACGAGTAGTGGTGACAAGTGTTTAATTCTATGGCGTGATATTTTTGATACTGAGAATAACCAACTCGATGAATGGTTTAAAAAGCAAGATTACAACAGTCGCGATATGGAGTTTGACCTTATTTATGTTAATGGTGATAACAACCTTCCAAACTTAAAAGCGGGCACTGACCATTGGAAAGTTCAATTAATTGAAACTGAATTTTATAAACTAATGTTTGATGTTAGCGAACTATAGGAGTCAATGGAATGACTGCAATTAAATCAATTGAAATTGAAAACCTTCAACGTTTGAATAACATAACTGTTAACTTTGAAGAATCAGGTGTAACTGCCATTATGGGAGCAAACGGCTCAGGTAAAACTACCTTGTTACAAGCATTGGCTTGTATATATCGTCGTGATACGTCAATTAATATTCTTCAGAAAAATTATCGTTACAATGATTTTTTTATTCCGTATGACCAAAATGATTGGATAAACTCAACATACAACGCCGAGTTTTATAAGCGAGAAGGAAAAACCACCTATACAAAAGCTAGTGGCAACTGGTTACCTAAAACTCAAAATAGAACTTCGCGATATGTTAAATACATATCAATTACAGATTGTGCACCAGACCAAGAAAAAGAGTCATCTCTTGAGATTCCTGATTATGAAAGAGACACATTAGGTTTAAGGCCTGCTAAAAAAAGTACCTTGTTAACTAAAGTTAGCGCTGCGTTGCATAAACAATATATTAATGCTGAGGTGGGTAAAAAAAATAAAGGTTTGAAAAATTTTTTAATCGCAAAAACTAGAAACCCAGACAATAGTGAAACTGAGTACTCTTCTCACTTCATGGGTTCGGGCGAGCAAAAGGTGATCTACTTAATTAATGAGATACTAAAAGCACCTAAAGGTAGCTTAATATTAATTGAAGAGTTAGATATTTCGTTGCATGACTCAGCTACGCACTCATTAGTTAATTTCTTATTAGAGCAAACTTCGTCACCTGATAGACGACTTCAAATTGTTTTCACTACACACTGGTTGGGGATTCAAGAGTTTGCTAAAAAGTTGAATATTGTATCTTTGTACGAAGAGCCTGAATCTAAAAAGATAGTGGTTCATGATTGTTTTGATCCTCAATATATACATAGCATTAACGGAGATCTAAACGGACTACGTCAAATTAAAGTTTGGGTTGAAGATCAATTAGCAACAAGCATAGTGACCTATATAGCTAGAGATTGTGGAGTAATGCAGTTTATTGAGACGAAGATTTTTGGGTCAGTACAAAATGCTTATACAGTTGCGGGAACGACATCTCTTTCAGGTGAAAAGCTGGATAGAACAATTGTGTTAACAGATGGAGATACTTATACAACGCCTCAAGAAAAGGATAATCAAATAGGTAAAAGCATTGACGGAAATGGAGCGCAAGCCAATCTGTGGCGACAAGTGGCGTTGAATCTAGTCGTTGATTTAAATTCACCTAATAAAGTCAATCCTGAAACATTTTTATTAAATACCTGCCAAATACTAATTGCTCAAGATAGAGCTAGACCTTGGTTAATTGCTGATTTACGGTGGATAAATCAACAACTACCTAGATTAGAGCCTAAAGAAGCAATTTATGAAAGAGCTAGACATAACGGTATAGAACAAAAAAATTATGAAAATATGCTAATCCAAGAAGTAAGCTCGACTGATGAGTGGAAAAACTATGTTGCACCGTTTGTTACCAAACTTGAACAAGCAGCTATCAATATAGGTGTAAAACCTGTGCAACAAGCTAAGCAGGTGGCAGCATAATGGCTAACGTTTCATTTCCCCACAAGCTTGTATTAAACCGATACTTTCTTAGTTTTTTCGGTGTTGACGTTTACGACTTAGATATTGACCCATTTAGAGAAGCAACTAAAACACTAACAGATGAGTCTTTAGAGTTACATGAAGACGATGGTAGTTCTCGATTTTATAATGAAATTATTAAACTAATAGATTCAGACTCTTTTATTTCACCAGAAATGTTGCTTGAATATGATGAAAATATTCAGCGTCATACCAGTAAAATAAACGAAAAACGTACAGTCGATATTCGTTGGAAGTACTTTCAGTATCTTTCTTTATTATTTGCTGAGTTTTATTTGGATCAATACTTTCGAGACAAGGATGAATTATTAAAGCAATTAAATAATCATGTAGATCGCTTTAATGAGTCATTGAGTGAATGGGGTGAAAAAAAGAAAGATTTAATAAAGCCCTACGAACTTAGTGACCTTAAAAAGTTAGCTTTTTGGAATGCAACAGGCAGCGGTAAAACCTTACTGATGCATGTCAACATGCTTCAATATCTACATTATGTTAAGAAGAATAAAAAACAACATGAGTTAAATCGTATTGTTGTATTAACGCCAAATGAAGGTTTAACCCATCAGCATTTAGATGAATTCAGAATATCAAACATTCCCGCTTCTGAATTCTCAAAAGTTAAGAATAATAGTGACATGTATTCTGGTGATATCGTAGATGTTATTGATATGAATAAGCTTAAAGAGGAAGGTAAGAAAAAAACGGTTTCAGTTGATCAATTTGAACAAAATAATTTAGTACTCATTGATGAAGGTCACAGAGGTGCTAGTGGTGATGTATGGTCTGATATGCGTAATCGCCTTGCCGCAGAAGGCTTTACATTTGAGTATTCAGCTACACTAGGACAAGCAGCCACAAATAAAGCAGTATTAGCTAATGAATACTCAAAAAATATACTGTTTGATTATTCATATCGTTATTTTCATGCTGACGGTTTTGGTAAAGACTATCAAATTCTTAACCTTGATGCCGATGAAGAAACGCAAGCAGATAAAGAAAATAGACAACTATATTTAACTGCCTGTTTATTAGCTTTCTATCAGCAAAATAAAGTGTTTAGGGATAGAGGGGCAAAATACAAAGCATTTGGTATCGAAAAGCCTCTTTGGGTTTTTGTTGGTGGTAAAGTTACTGCCATTCGTAAGGATAAAGGGAAAGAAGTATCAGATGTTGTTGATATACTACTGTTTATTGCAGAGTTCGTTAGAGAGAAAGATAAAAGCATTGCGAATTTAAGCAAGCTATTAAGTGGCAATACAGGGCTATTAAACAACAAAAATAAAGATATTTTTGCCGAATCGTTTAATTATTTGATTGAAAGCAGCGCAACTGGTGAAAATACTTTTGACGACATTCTAGATAGTTTATTTAACTCACCTTCTGGTGGCTTATTACATATCGACTATCTTAAAGGTGGTGATGGTGAACTTGCATTGCGTTTAGGCGGTAGTGAAGAGAATTTTGGCGTTGTTAATGTTGGCGACGCTAAGAAGGTCTCTGAGCTTTGCGATAAGCATGAAGAGCTTTCAGTGAGTGAGAAAAGCTTTAACACTTCAATTTTCAAAACAATAAATAATAAAGACTCTTCAATAAACCTTTTAATTGGATCTAAGCGTTTCTCTGAAGGCTGGAACAGTTATCGTGTATCTACATTAGGCTTGATGTATGTAGGGCGTAGTGAAGGCTCCGAAATAATTCAGCTATTTGGTAGAGGTGTTCGTTTACGTGGTTATGAGCATTCACTTAAACGCAGTAAAGCGATTCATTGGGCAGTAAAAGACAATGACTTAAAGTGGGTTGCAAAAGATGATCATTTACCCGTACTTGAAACACTGAATGTATTTGGTATAAAAGCGGATTATATGGCTCAGTTTGATGCATTCTTAGAAGGTGAAGGCATCAAGAAACCAGATGATTTTGTTAAAACTACCATACCGACTACGATTAAATTGCCTAGAACGCCCTTAATTACAGTTAAGGTGCCTGATAACATCAACTTCAAAAAAGATAAAAAAACTACGCTTATTGCACCTATTGATTATCAGGGAAAACTACCTGAGGTTACTTTAGATTGGTATCCAAGAGTTGCCTCAAGAGTAAGTAAAGGCATTAGAGAAACTCGCCATGATGTGGGGCTAGACGAGAACTCTTTGGATAAACAACATTTGGCATTTTTAGATTTTGATGAAATATATCAAGCAATGCAGCAACTTAAAGCTGAACGAAATTGGTATAACCTAAATCTAAGCCTTGATGCTATAAAAGTAACGCTAAACGATGTTTCTTGGTATCGTCTCTTTGTACCGAATGAAAGAATGGCATTCGACCGTTTTGAGCGTGTATTTGAGTGGCAAGAAATTGCAATTACATTACTTAAAAAATACTGTGATCGTTTTTATAAAACAGAGCAAGATGCTTATGAAGCGCCATTTAGAAAATTTTCGGAGCTAGACCCTTCAGATCCAAATTTCTTTGATGAGTATAAGTTAGTTATAGATCAATCTGAAAAACTAATATTGCAGCGAATAGGTGAATTAAAAGATCATATAACAAATGGTACTGTTTCTGACTTTAATATTGGCGGGAAAGGTGACGCGATATTTTTCGAGAACCACCTGTACTCACCTCTATTGCATTTGAAGAAAGGAGTTGATGGTGATTTATTTAAAATTACACCAACTCATTTGAATGAAGGTGAATTTGATTTTGTAAACGACTTACGTGATTTTTATCAAAGCAAGCCTTCTATATTAGCTGATAAAGAAATTTATTTATTAAGGAATCAGTCTAAAGGTAGAGGTGTTGGATTTTTTGAAGCTGGTAACTTTTATCCAGACTTTATTCTTTGGATCATTGATGGCTCTCACCAGCATATTGTATTTGTTGATCCTAAAGGTATTTTACGTTGCGAAGGGATAAATGACCCTAAATTGAAGTTCTTTGAAACCATTAAAGAGCTACAAGAAAAAATGCGTAAAGAGAAACAACAATATGCAGACAATGTGTCTCTTCATTCATTTGTTGTTTCTAATACTCCATTAGGAAAAGTTCGCTGGTGGACAGAAGATTTAGCTGATGTTGATGATTTTGCTACTAGAAATGTTCTTTTTCAAAATGAAGATAAGCATCAATATGTTCAGCGTATTTTTAATACTGTACTAGGTTAAGGCGTAAATAATGACAATTCCTAAGTATGACGAGATCAGATTACCTGCCCTGCAATACCTTGCAGATCAGGATGTTGTTCGTTTAAAAGACTTTGAACGTCCTGTAGCTAATCACTTTAATTTAACAGAAGAAGAAATATCTGAAATGTATGACTCTGGCAATGGCTATGTGTTTTACGATAGATTGTCTTGGGCATTAAGTGAAGTCAATGCGGCAGGTTTAGTTGATAAACCTAAGCGCGGGTATTACAAAATCAATAAACATGGCTTAGAAGCAATATCAGCACCTGATTTATTTTTTCAATTTGTAAAAACTAAACTTAAAGAAGCTAGTAAGAAAAAGAAAACAGCGATTCAAGCCCAACCGTCAGAAGAGCAAGATAATGAATTAACACCACAAGAGCAGTTATATCAATCATATTCTGACATTCGCAGCAAAGTCTATGACGATATTCTCGATACTATAATTAGTAAATCACCTTATGAATTTGAACATTTAGTTGTAAAGCTGCTCGAAAAAATGGGATACGGTGGTCAAGTAAAAGATGCAGGGAGCGTAACTCAAGCCTCTAATGACGGAGGAATTGACGGTATTATTAAAGAGGATGTACTTGGGCTAGGACGAATTCATATTCAGGCAAAACGATACAGTAAGCACAATACAATTGGTCGTGAAGAAATTCAAAAGTTCGTCGGAGCCTTAGCGGGTGCCCAATCTAGTAAAGGTATTTTTATTACTACCTCTTCATATAAAACTACAGCAAGTAATTATGCTAATAGCCTAAATGGTTCAGTTACTCTTGTGTTAATTGACGGTATCGAGTTAGCCAAATATATCTACGACTACAATATCGGTATGCAAGTAGAGCAAGTAATTGAAATTAAAAAACTTGATAGTGATTATTGGGATAGTTTGAAGGATGACATTTAATTAACTTACCAACTGAAGGAAAATTGGTGTTATAAACAATGAAACTAGTTGCTAATATGTAGTAGCTCAGACCTGATCTGACAGTTACCTGATTTATAGGGTGTCTTGTCAACTCAGCTTTGAGCTAAATTCTTGTCATTACAAATCGATTTTCCATCAATTAATGTATCAGCGTTTTGGATTGACCACGATCTTCATAGGTATTTAATAGTTTCATTAAGGAACTTTATTTTACACCAAACTGCATTGCAGTTTCAGTCTTCTATTCCTTGCAAAACTGGTCTTCTAATATTTTTAGAGCCTTCTTTTTTTCATTTTTACTTAGTGTATTAATTAAGTTTTGCAAACATATATCGATGCTTTGACCATACAGCGGTAATCCCATTGAAAGCAGAATAGCATTTTGAACTTCTTCGGAAGGTACACGCAATTCTTCGGCGGTAAAAACAGTATATCCACCTGTGACATCATTTCGTGCAGTTTTATGGTTAAGAAGGCGCTTTAAAACGTATGCCCCAACTTTATTCAACTCTGCAATACTAGTGAATGTCCTACGAAGATCGTGAAGATTAAACTCTACCCCTGCGAGTTCACAAATTTTATCAATACACTTTCTCGGTTCTCGGACATACCCATGATCGTTATCGGCTTGGAATACAAAGTTGTTATTGGTCATTTCTAGCCGTCTATGCAAAATTGCTTCTAAATGAGGGCCAATAGGCAATTCCAGCGGATCACCATTTTTTGTTTTGCTTATGTAAAAAAATTTATCATCCATATTAACTCGGCTCCATTCGAGTTTAAGCAACTCCATCTTTCTGAGTCCAGTGAATAACGCAAATTCAACAAAATCGCATACAGCTAACATAAAACTATCTGTAGTTTCGTCTGAACGAATTGTAGACAAAGCTTTATATAGTTTATTTATTTCTGATTTAGTGAGGCGAGTTTGTTTTCTTGATACATTATTCCAAAGCCTTTGTTGACGGAGTATATCAACAGGGTTTTCACCTATTAACAAAACCCCATCTGCACTTTTATATTCATACATGGCAAAGTTATACATAGCCCGAATAATGCGCATACAATAATCAGCTTGAGCTTCTGAACGTTCAGATAAAGACTGGTGCCTTGCTTTAATATCTTCATCTGTGATTTCAATTAGTGATTTATCGTGCCAATCCTTTACATAAGCATTTATGCATTGATTATAGCCAGTTAAGGATTTGTCAGATAGATCTTTGACTGCCTTGTATGCTTCATAAGCCTCGATGAAGGTAGTTTTAAGTTTCTTATCTTGAGCACGTTGCTCATTTGGGTTTATCCCTTGTGCCATTAAAGAAAGGGCTTCTAGCGCTTTTTTTTCTGCATTTTCTATAGTTAGATCTGGGAATGTGCCTAGAGTCACTTTTATAGGAGAGTTTTCACCTTTAATGCGTTTATAAATTCGGAATGTTTTAGTGCCAGCAGGTGATACTTCTAAAATAAAACCTTTAAGATTTTCATGCCGATATGTTTTGCGTTTTTTCTCTGGCTTCAGTGCCTTGATCTTTGTTTTGGTGAATGAAAATTTATTATCACTGCTATCTGACATTACAAATCCTCTGTGCTACAACTGTGCTACAAATCATATCAAAAACAATCAATTTTGGGAAATAGACAGAAACAACAAAACAACTAAAAAGCAAGTGCGAACCATTAAAGATAAAGCTTTAACTAACTAAGTCAATTTACATCAATATATATAAATCATATAAACAACCGACTCATAATCGGTAGGTCCTGTGTTCAAATCACAGAGGGGCCACCATATTTCCCTCGGGTTAATCCATCAATATTTAAATTACAGACCTTCATAATATAACATTCTAGGTTATCTAATTCAGCTTTAGCTTATCCAGATTGATATGTTACTTTTCTTTATAATAACCCGATTTTTTCATGATCTTTTCAGCAAAAATTTGAGCTTTTTGTAGTGCTTGCTTTTGCGTCATCCTACCCTGCACCACCTCGACGAGTAATGCCCCGATATAATCGCCAATGGCATGAAACTCTGGAATGCTAACATATTCTTGCTCTCCGGTTAGCGTTGTTCTAGAGGTTGTGGCGAGTGGTCTGCCATCTTGAATATTTTTGAGTACAAACGGAACAAAAGGCGCCTGCTGTAAGTAATCATCATTTTTATACGTTGATACTCTAGTGCCCGGAGGTACTGCTAGCCAGCCTTTATGATCTGCTACCTTATCTATATAAAGTCTTGATGTTGCCCAAGTGATAAACGCTTGCGCTTCACGCTTATGTTTAGATGAGTCTGGAATAGCTAATGCCCAAGACCAAAGCCAGTGAGAACCTGTTGCGGTTTCACCAACAGGGGCGTAAGTATAGGCGATGCGATCAAAAACGGCTGACTGTTTAGGATCAAATAACACCCCAGTAGCCACAGTCGCATCTATCCAAATACCGCAATGCCCCTGTGAAAATAGCGCTAGGTTTTCGTTAAAGCCATTAAGGTGAGCTGCAGGTGGTCCATATTGTCTGATGAGTTTAATGTACGTTGCCAATGCTTTTTTCCACGCAGGACTATTGATCAACGGTCGCCATGCTTGATCAAACCAGCGTCCTGTTTGGGTATAAACCATTGCTGATAAAGCAACAATGTTTTCGCCCCAGCCAGGTTTACCACGTATACAGATTCCATACACTTCTTGCTCTGGGTTATGAATGACGGCGGCAAACTTAATCACATCATTATAGCTGGGCTGAGCAGGCATAATTAAATTATGCTGGGAAAACAGATCTTTTCGATAATACATCATCGAGCTTTCAGCATAAAAAGGTAATGCATATAATTGCTGTTGATAAGACAATAGCTGTCGTACATTGGCGAGTAGGTCATATGTTTTATACTCTGATGGTAAGTTTTCTATGGCAGTGAGCCAGCCTTTTTTTGCCCAAAGTGACGTTTCATATGAACCAATAGTCATGATGTCAAATTGGCCATCAGCGATTGCTAAGTCACTTAATAGGCGTTTACGCAAGGTGTTTTCAGATAACACTCGCCATTGTAAATCTATATGAGGATGTGACTGTTGGTATTGTTTCGATAATGCTTGCATGATCAACATATCTTTATTATTAACGGTACCTATGGTCAATTTAATAGTGTTATTGGTTATGGGTTTATCGGAAAATAATCCATGTTTTTCCAGTATGTTATCTAAAGTTCCATCATGTAAAAGCATGGCTAGACCTAAATTAAAGTCATTTCTTAACTTAAGAGAACTTTTGTTCTTATTTGAAAAAGCAACGTGGAATGTATTACTAAAAAGTGGTGAGGGTAAAAACTCTAATTGGCCAATTAAATGGGGCCTTAATGCAACCATGGTATCAGCAAGGGTATATTTATCGCCCACGACAAAATCTATACGATCAATAATCAGTTTGTCTAGGTTTTGTAAGTGATTGTTAACATATTGTTTATTTAAAGTTGTTGCGCTGTCAAAGCGCGGTGATGTATTAGCCCCTCTCACTAGGCCAAATCGATAGTTTTTGAGGGAATTAAGTTGCGTATTAAGTGTTTCAGTACTGAAAGTACTGCTAGGTATTGTTAAGGATTTCTTTTTTAAAAAGCCAATGCTATCACCCGGGAAAGGGGCTGAAAATAGTAGGTTATGTTGTTGTGATTTATCAAAATGTGTTGGTAGGTAGCCATCAATCAAGCCTTGTTTCGCTAAAAATTGTGCTCTAGCAAGAGGGTAAAACTGAATATTCACCGTATAACCCACACGTTGAAATGCAGTAGTAACTAGCTCATGAACGTAACCTTTATTAGGAAGCTTTGCTCCTATATAGGGTTCATGCTCTGCCGTGGCTAGCGTCACCTGTTTTTTTGCTATCGCTTGTTTATATGTCCCTATAAGTAAAGAAATCACCAAAAACAATCGAGTTTGTTGTTTAAGTATCATGCTTAATGACTTAGCTCACTTTCGTATTTAAATAATTACACATTAACGATGTGTAATAATCCTTGGCTATTTAGCTAAATATTTATCATCTCAGGGGATAATATTTCATAATAAGTAAAGTATAGGTGTGCTTATTATTTATACAAGCCTTGCAAGATGCAGCGGTATTATTAACCTCTATGGCCTAGGTAGATTTACATCTTATTGGGGCTTTGATTACTTACCTTTTAAAGCAGACCTATTTAGTTTTATTCAGATGTGCAGGAAGATAGGGGGCTGAAAGAAGGTTGAGTGGGCCGTCTAACAGCCTTTAACTGTGTATGATCAATTTACCGCGGTGTAACATCAGATAGCGCAGTAGCAAGCTTGAATGAAAACGATAATGGAATTTCTATTCTGGCTGTAACGTCAGATAAACTAAATATCTTTACCTTGGGCCTGCGCTCAATTTCCCGCCTTAACTCACTAATCAGCATCAGTGGCTGCTATTATAGCTAACAAATTTTTGATTAAGCCAAGTTAATACTCTCAAAAAATATTACAGCGTTAGTGAAGCTGCTATTAACAGAATTAAATTACTCACGTGTTTATATAATTATTTTGAATAATAGATATATCACAGCCGTTAACGACTATTACTCTGGCTAACTATTCTGTAGCTAAGTAAATACAGGCTACCTATCGATAACTTAAGTTACTCCTATTTGCATAAATTTCATAGCGTCATTATTTATCAATTTTTTAGTCACTATATGCCATTCAAAAGCTCTCACAAAACACTAGCATCGATCATATTGATGAAAGATGTATTTAGCTGTCATCTATATATCAATTTTCAGGCAAGGTTCAAGCATTTCTAAAATAAGTGAAAATACATAATTATTATAATTAACCCAAGATATTAATTTGGGAAGGAGAATGCATAATGAGAAAATTTTATCAAAAAAGCCAAGTAGCTTTAATCGTCAGTGCGGTACTTAGTGCGCCGATGGCGATTGCTCAAGAGAGCGAAGTTCAAGAAGCCGCCGTTGAAAAAACGATTGAAAAAATATCGATTCTTGGTTCACGCATTAAGCGTAAAGATCTGATTACTGCCAGTCCAACCATTACCACTACCGCAGAAGACTTTGCACAAGCGGGTATCGATACCGTTGATGATTACTTAAGGCAACTACCACAATTTCAACCAGGCCAAGGTAGCTTTACTAATACCACGGCAGGTGGAACTGTTGGTCAATCAACACTTAACTTAAGAGGGTTAGGTGCACAACGTACTTTAGTGCTATTAGATGGTCGTCGTATGCAATCATCAAGTGCGAATGGTGCTATTGATATTAATACCTTACCGACCAATGCGATTGGCGGCGTTGAAGTGATCAGTGGTGGTGCTTCAGCAACATACGGCTCAGATGCTTTAGCCGGTGTGGTTAACTTTAACTCACGTACGTTAGATGGTTTAGAAGTTACCGCTAAATTAACGCAACCGCAAGATGGCGATAGCCAAAGCATGCTTTATGGCGCGGCGTTTGGCACTGAGTTTGCAAACTCTGAAGGTAACTTTTTTATTAGTGCCGAATATGTAGATAGAGAAGGCGTAACAGTTAAAGATAAAGCCTTTTTCTTAGATAGTTTTGCCAGTGGTTTCACCCCTTATACCCGTATCACTCCAGGTGCCGGCATCGGTGCCGATGCGGTCAATGATTTATTTGCCGGTTATGGTTTATCAGGTATCAGTAATCGTAGTTTCTTTAGTGTTAATGACGATGGTTCAGTGTTCGCGGTTAGCGGCGGCAAAGCGTATAACTACAAAGGTTCAACCGAAGCGCCAATGATGGTGGGTGAAGACGGTAGTTTTGGTTATCATCCCGCTTATTATAACTATGTACAAGCGCCGTTAAAGCGCAGTGCTTTATTTTCGAAATTTGATTATAACATTAATGAAGATATTAAAGCATACGGACACTTTCAATACTCAGGTAGTAAAGCCAGTAATATTGGCTCCGAGCCTATTAGTGCTGGTATCTGGGCAGTAAATGTTCCGGTAACCAACCCAAGTGTGGTTGCTAACCCTGATTTTGCTGCTTTATTAGCATCGAGAAGCAACCCTACTGCGCCTATTGGCATTCATGCCAGATTTGTTGATGTTGGGCCAAGAACTTACACTACAGAGTCTAGTGTTTGGCAAGGTTTAGCGGGACTTAATGGTTATGTTGAAGATTACGATTTAACCTGGGATGTACATCTTTCTCAAGGCCGTTCAGTCAATACCGATAAAACCACCGCAGGTGCTGTTAACTTTGTTAAAGTGCAAGAGCTTGCTGATGCTGCCGATGGCGGTGATAGTATTTGTGCCGGTGGTTATAGCCCGTTCAATGGCGTAAATCAGTTATCAAGTGCTTGTGTTACTCATGTCACTGAAACCCCAGAAAATGAAACGGTATTAGAACAAACGGTTATTGAAGCCATTGCTGAAGGTTTAATCACAGAGTTACCAGCCGGTGAAGCACGTTTCTCCGTAGGTGCTCATTACCGTAAGAACAGCTATGAATTTACGCCTGATGAAAATGTTGCTGCAGGTAACTTAGCCAGTGTTGCTGCTATTCAGCACACCCAAGGTGAAATTAGCGTTAGAGAGCTTTCTGCCGAAGTATATATTCCTCTTTTAGCTGACGAAGAATTTGCAGAATCGCTAAATTTAACCTTAGGTTACCGCTTATCTGATTATAATTTATCAGGGACTGCAAGCACGTATAAAGCGGAGTTTGACTGGCGTCCAGTAAGTAACGTGTTGTTACGTACCGGCTTCCAACACGCATTACGTGCACCCAATGTTGATGAATACTTTAATGCCGGTACTCAAGCAGTCGTTGGTATTGGTGATCCAACCAGTGGTGCGGGTGATCCTTGTGATAGTCGTCATCCTGCCCGTAGTGGTGAAAATGGTGCTCAAATTCAAGCATTATGTATCGCAACCGGTACGCCAGCTGGGGTATTACCTCGCTACCGTCGTTCAACTAACTCACTCGTTGCAACAACGTATGGTGATCAAAATCTTGAGCCAGAAGAAGCGGAAACCATCACGGTAGGTGCGGTTATCGAATCTCCGTTTGAAGGAGAATATCTTGAAGGTATGTCATTAACCGTTGATTATTACAATATTGAATTTGATAAAGCGATTGATGTTATTGCCGCGGGTGACTCGCTAGCAAAATGTCATAACCTTGATGGTTCAAACCCTGAGTACAGTACTGATAACTTCTTCTGCCAGCAATTTGTCCGTAATGGCGATGGCGATACTGATTATATTAATCAACCATTCTTAAACTTAGGTGGCTATAAAACCAGTGGTGTTGATATTTCTTTTAACTGGACCATGCCGGCTAAATTTATTGGTGACTCAAGTACCTTTGAATTTAATAGTTTTGTTAATCACTTAAATAGATTTGAAGTATCAGTATTTGAAGGCGACCCGTTCCAAGATAGAGCCGGCACTGTTAGCGGTAGTGATGCGTACGCTGAATGGAAATCGGTAAACAGTTTAACCTTAAAAGGTGAAGATTACTCGGTGACGGCAAGGTTACGCTATTTCTCTGAAATGGATGACTCAAGTACTATTACTAACCCAGAGTCTGAAACTGAAGGCAGCAAAAGTTACAGCTACTTAGATATTTCAGGTCAATACCAAGTGACTGAAAACTTTTCGCTGCGTGCTGGTATCAATAACGTTACCGATAAGCAACCTCCTATTATTGGTGGTATTGCCGGTACAACTAACCGAGGGATTTTTGACTCGATTGGTCGCACTGCATATGTGCAAGTAACCTATAGCTTATAAACGCTGTTGGTACGTTATTTATAACGAACAAGGTTAATATTGTTTAATTAAAAAGGATGCCGTCGGCATCCTTTTTTTATTGGCTAAAGAGACTAGCACCATGAAAAACATCTGCAAAGGAGAGAGCAGATCCTGTCTTCATTGCAGCGCCTTTATTGAGCTGTCATTTGGGCTGACGCCATAAATATCTTATTACGTAACCAGCGGTTAGCGGGCTCTTTATCAACATTTTCATGCCAATATAAGTGCATATCTATATTGGGTAATTTAACGGGCAACGGATAAATAACAATATCTAACATCTTGCTGTACATAACTGCAGACGTTTTAGGAACGGTTAAAATCATATCATTACTCATGATCACTTGGCAGGCACCTAAGGTATGCTGGCAGCGTAAGGCTATATTGCGTTGCATCCCTAAGCGGCCTAGTTCGTAATCTTCAACACCGGGCCCTTTGGAGCGAGAAGAAACCAATACGTGTTGCAACCGTAAATAAGTCTCTAAATTTAAACTCTTGCCAATAGCAGGGTGACCACGCCTAGCAACGACGACCAACTCGTCATTGTCTATTTGTGTGTGCATCACATTATCACTAACCGGAATTAATGCATCAATCGCAACATCGAAGTCACCACTGGCCAGCTTATTTTCTAATTCATTGCGATGTACTCTGCGGCTACTTTGTAGAAGAATAGACGGTGCGTCTTGACTAATACCTTTTACCAAAGCCGGTAAATACGAAGCCTCTAACGAGCCGTGCATCGAAATTGAAAATTTTTTTCTTGAAGTAGAAGGCTCAAATTGTTTCGATTGCAACAAGCATATTTGTAATTTATGCAGCGACTCTCGTACATCGGCAATAACATTCTTAGCCACCGCGGTTGGTCGCATTTCATTACCATGACGAACAAATAAATGATCGCCAAATTGCGTACGCAGCTTACTTAAGGCATGGCTAACGGCAGGCTGAGATAAATTTAGCGCCGATGCTGCCTTAGTGATATTACCTTCACAATAAATGGCATCAAACACCACAAACAAATTTAAATCTACTTTCATTGCAACAATCCTTAGCACAAAGAGTACAGCGCAGAGCCATAATTAGCGTAAATGCACTATTAGTTATTGGAATAGTTCAGTATCAGAACTATTCATTTGTTTAATTTAGAATATGGTCATAGCATAGTCAAGTATCATTTACCTTCGGGTTATGAAAGTAGAAATTAAGGAATTAGGCAATGACTAACTACCGTCAAAATTTACCGTGCTCTATTGGCCTCCAATGTGAAATTAACTCGACCTTATGGAGCATATAATATTATGGCTGCAATATATTTAATTCGACATGGCCAAGCTTCTTTTGGTAAGGCTGATTATGATCAACTGTCGGAAAAAGGTTGTCAACAGGCGGAGATGTTAGGTAAGTATTGGCAGCACTTTCCCGATACCATTAAAACCTTTTCAGGCGACTTACTGCGCCATGCGCAAACGCTTGAACATTTCAAAACCGGCATAGGCCGACATGATTTTCCGTTAACCACCCATTCTGGCTTTAATGAATATGACCATGTCGATATTTTGACTTGTTATAACGAAAGTTGGAGTGATTTCTCCAAAATGAGTCAACAAATTATTGCTGAACCCAATGCCAATAAACGTTTTCAATACGATTTTAACTTGGCATTGACTAAATGGGTTAACTGCCAAGAGAGCGGTGTCTATAAAGAATCTTGGCCGGAATTCAAACAGCGCTGTATTCAAGCGCTTGAAAGTATTATGCGCCAACATTTAGATGAAAAATCTTCAGCTAAATCAGACGATATGCTGATTTTCACCTCAGGCGGTACTATCTCAGTGATCCTGCAGCATATTTTAGGGTTACCTGAGCAACAAACGCTAAGAATGAATCAACAATTACGTAATACCAGTGTCACTAAAATTTTATTTTCAAAAGATATGCTAAGTGTTGACTACTTAAATAATTACAGTCACCTAAGTAGTGTTGATGACAGCTGGGTTACGTTTAGATAATTATAAAATACAAGGAATACATTATGAATAACACCTTATTTGATCTATCAGGAAAAGTGGCTTTAGTCACCGGTGCTAGCCGAGGTATTGGTGAGCATATTGCGAAACTATTAGCTGAATACGGCGCTCACGTTATTGTTTCAAGCAGAAAGATTGACGGTTGCCAAGCCGTGGTTGATCAAATTACTTCAGCGGGCGGTAGCGCCCAAGCAATCCCTTGTCATATTGGTGAGTTAGAACAAATAGACGCGCTGTTTGAAAAAATTAGCTCAGAGCATGGCGGGTTAGATATTCTAGTGAATAATGCCGCCGCAAACCCTTATTATGGGCATATTCTTGATACCGATTTAAGCGCCTTTCAAAAAACCGTTGATGTAAATATTCGTGGTTACTTCTTTATGTCTACCAAAGGCGCTAATTTGATGAAAGCCTCTGACGGCGGTGCCATTGTAAATGTTGCTTCGGTAAATGGTGTGATCCCCGGTGATTTACAAGGTATTTACTCCATTAGTAAAGCCGCAGTAATGTCGATGACCAAAGCCTTTGCCAAAGAATGCGCGCAGTTCAATATTCGTGTTAATGCATTATTACCGGGTGGTACCGATACTAAGTTTGCCTCAGCATTAGTTAATTCGCCAGATATTAAAGCGAAGTTAATGTCACATGTGCCAATGAACCGTATTGCCCAACCGGAAGAAATGGCCGGTACCGTATTGTACTTAGTTTCAAATGCATCGACTTATACCACAGGTACTTGTATCAATGTTGATGGTGGTTATTTAATTTCATAATTAACAACACTGTAACCGCTAAAAGATTAGCGCCATCCATTGAAATATAAAGACTATTTTAGGAAAAACCATGAGTAACCGTAAATTAGATAAATTATTTGAATCATTTAACCATAAATCACTGAGTTTAAAAAACCGCACTGTGATGGCGCCAATGACGCGAACTTTCTCTCCAGATTATGTGCCATCGGCGGATGTCGCAGATTATTATCGCCGCCGCGCTGAAGGTGATGTGGGTTTAATTATTACCGAAGGTACCTTTATTTCTCACCGTGGTGCTAATGGTTACGAACGTGTGCCAGCAATTTATGGTGAAAAGGCATTAGCTGGGTGGAAGCATGTGGTTGATGAAGTGCATAGTGTTGGCGGAAAAATTGTCCCGCAACTATGGCATGTTGGTGCAGTGAGAAAAGAGGGCATTGGTCCTGAAGCATCAGCACCAGCTTATAGCCCTTCAGGTTTATTTAAACCTGGTGCGCCTAATGGTGTCGCCATGACAAAAGACGATATTAATGATGTGGTTGCTTCGTTTGCCCAAGCAGCGCTAGATGCTAAAAATATTGGGTTTGATGGTATTGAAATACACGGTGCCCATGGCTATTTAGTGGATCAATTTTTCTGGGAAGGCAGTAACCAACGTGATGATGAATATGGTGGTTCGTTAGAAAATCGAGCCCGTTTTGCTGTAGAAATTGTGGCGGCAGTACGTGCGGCAGTCGGGGATGATTTCCCGATTATTTTCAGATTCTCTCAATGGAAGCAACAAGACTACGACGCCAAACTTGCTCAAACCCCTGAAGAATTAGCGAGCTTGTTAACATTATTATCAGATGCCGGCGTTGATATTTTTCATGCTAGTACTCGTCGCTTCTGGGTGCCAGAGTTTGAAGGCTCAGAGCTAAACCTCGCGGGTTGGACTAAAAAATTAACCGATAAGCCGGTGATTACAGTCGGTAGTGTTGGCTTAGATGCCGATTTTATTGGCGAAGGCAATAGCGACTTATCGGGTACATCAAACCCAACCAACCTCGACGGGTTGATTGATCGTCTTGATAACGAAGAGTTTGATTTAGTGGCAATAGGCCGTGCGTTATTAGTTGATCCGCAATGGGTTAATAAAATTCGCGAAGAAAAAGAAGATGAAATAGCGCCATTTAATAAAAAAGCATTAATGAGCTTAAGTTAAGCGTCACCCATTTTGCCTCATTGAGGCTACTGAGAGTAAGGATAATCTGATGGATTTTGAATATAGCGATAAAGTACAACTATTAATTGAACGTGTATCGACGTTTATGGATGAGCACGTTTACCCTAATGAAGATGAAATGCACCGACAAGTGAGTGAAGATCCTTGGTCAACACCCCCATTATTAGAAGCACTGAAAGCTAAGGCAAAAGACCAAGGATTATGGAATTTATTTTTACCGGTAGCCTATGGCAAATATAGTGCCGGTTTAACCAGCTTGGAATACGCGCCACTGGCGGAAGTGATGGGTAAAGTGATGTGGGCGCCAGAGGTGTTTAACTGCGCGGCACCCGATACTGGCAATATGGAAGTATTGGCGAAGTACGGTAATGAAGCGCAGAAAAAAAAGTGGTTGGAGCCCTTATTGGCGGGAAAAATTCGTTCGGCATTTGCCATGACCGAGCCCGAAGTGGCGTCAAGTGATGCCACTAACATTGAAACTCGCATTGAGCGTGATGGTGATGACTACGTTATTAATGGTCGTAAATTCTATATTAGTGGTGCCTGTCGTAAGCAATGTGAAATATTAATTGTGATGGGTAAAACCGATCCCACTAACGAAAATCGCTATGTGCAACAGTCACAAATTCTAGTACCCAAAAATACCCCAGGGGTAAAAGTTGTTAGGCCAATGAAAGTTTTTGGCTATAACGACTCCCCTGAAGGTCACGCCGAAGTGACTTTTGAAAATGTCCGCGTACCGGCTGAAAATATTATTTTAGGTGAAGGCAGAGGCTTTGAAATTGCGCAAGGTCGTTTAGGGCCGGGTCGAATTCATCATTGCATGCGCTCTATTGGTGTGGCGCAGCGTGCCCTCGATATGATGTGTAAACGCGTTAACGAGCGGATCGTTTTTGGTCGTCCGATGATCAAACAACAATCAGTACGTGAAGATATCGCGATGTCGGCTTGCCAAATTGAACAAGCACGACTGATGACATTAAAGGCCGCCCATATAATGGATACCGAAGGCAACAAAGCAGCCAAAGAGTTGATTGCGATGATTAAAATTATCGCACCGAAAATGTCGTTAGATGTGCTTGACCGTGCTATTCAATGTCATGGTGCCCTAGGTGTCAGCCAAGATACGTGTTTAGCGCATATGTATGCCGGTCAACGAACCTTACGTCTTGCCGATGGTCCGGATCAAGTGCATATGATGCAGCTGGGTCGAGATCTGGTCAAGCGAATGGCGGACTAAGTTATGTCAGTCGTCAAAAATATAGATATTAGCGCGTTAACCCACTACCTTGAAACCGAGTTATCGTGGTTTCAAGGGCCAATGACCTTAGAAAAGTTCCCCGGCGGGCAATCAAATCCTACCTATAAAGTAGTGGCGCAATCAGGTACCTATGTACTGCGTAGTCAACCACCCGGTAAGTTATTAAAGTCTGCTCATGCTGTTGATCGTGAGTTTAAGGTTTTAAATGCTTTAAAAAGCAGTCAAGTCCCAGTTGCTGAAGTCTTTCATCTATGTACCGACACCACAGTGCTAGGAGCAATGTTCTATTTAATGGAATTTTGCGACGGTGAAGTTTATTGGAATGCTGCTTTACCTGAAATATCCGATAAAGCCACTCGTAGTGCTATGTATGACGTAATGAATCAGGCAATGGTGGCATTGCATAGTGTTGATATTCATCAGTCAGGTTTGAGCGATTACGGAAAACCGGGTAATTATTTTCTACGTCAATACAAGCGCTGGACCGAACAATACCGGTTGACAGAACTAGAGCCGATTCCTGCTATGCATGAATTAATGCAGTGGCTAGAAGATAACCTACCGCCAGATGACGGTAAAGAATGCCTAGTGCACGGTGACTTTCGTTTAGACAATATTATGTTTGCGCGCGAGCAGCCGAAAATTCTCGCGGTGCTTGATTGGGAACTTTCAACCTTAGGCCACCCTTACGCTGATTTATCTTATCAGTGTATGCAATTAAGAATGCCACAAGGTTTTGGCAATATTGGTGGCTTGCAAGGCTTAGACCGCGCTGAATTAGGTATTCCTAGTGAGGAAGAATATGTTGCGCTTTATTGTCAACGTATCGGCATTGAAAAAATTGAACATTGGACTTTCTATTTAGCGTTTAGTTTTTTCCGACTGGCCGCTATTGCCCAAGGGGTTGCCAAGCGGTCTGTGGAAGGCAATGCTTCTAATGCTAATGCCAATAAAGTCGCGGGCTATGTTGAGCCTTTAGCGGCAATGGCGCTGCAAATTACCCAAGAATAACTATTATCCAAGAATAACTATTATCCAAGAATAACTATTATCCAAGAATAATTACAACACTTATAACGAGCATAACAGTATCACTACTGTTCAATTTGGAGAGAACACATGGATCCACTTTTAGACTTTACCGACAAAGTAGTTTTAATCACCGGTGCCGCACAAGGGTTTGGCAAATTATTAGCTAAATCATTTGCTAGTCGTGGCGCAAAATTGGTGATCAGTGATTATCAAGTTGAACAAGTACTTAATGTTGCAGAAGAGCTCTCGGCTAGCGGCGCACAAGTTATTGGCATGAAGTGTGATGTTGCCCAAAGTGAGGATTGCAAGGCGATGGTTGATACTGCCATTGAAGCGTTTGGCAGTGTTGATATTGCCATTAATAATGCCGGCATTGCCCATGATTTTATGCCATTACATCAAATTGATGATGCGGTAATGGACAAGCAATTTAGCGTCAACGTGAAAGGGGTTCAATACGGTATGCGTTATCAGCTTGAGCAAATGCTAAAACAAGGTGGTGGCAGTATTTTAAATGTTAGTTCGATGGCCGGTTTATGTGGCGCGGCATATGTAGCCGCCTACGGTATGGCTAAACATGCAGTTATTGGCTTAACCAAAGCCGGCGCGGTTGAATATGCGTCAAAAAACATTCGTATTAATGCGGTATGCCCATTCTTCTCTTTAACCAATATGGTTACCGATGCCGCGAATAACGAAATGTTAGCAAAAATGAGCCAAGGTTCGCCGATGAAACGCTTAAGTGATCCAGAAGAAGTGGTTGCGGTAATGATGCTGATGTTATCACCTAGCAATACTTACATGACCGGGCAATGTATCGCGGTTGATGGCGGCGTGTCAGCGCGGTAACTATATAAGCAATGTTATTGGTGAATACAACCAATCTCCATTTCCAGAACAATATCAGAACAATATTTACATAATACGAGGACAATATGGCAGCTCCAATGCTAAATGAGCGTGATATCGAATTTATGCTCTATGAGTTTTTTGATACCGAAGGCTTAATTCAACGGGATCGTTATCAAGATCATGATCGACAAACCTTTAATGAAGTCTTAAAAACTGCCAAAGGTATTGCTGAAAATGAGTTTTTGCCGCTGAGACAAAAGCTTGATGAACATCAGCCAACCTTTGATGGTAAAACGGTTAGTACCATACCTGAGTTAAAACCTGCATTAGCAGTATTAACCGAGTCAGGTTTACCTTCAGCAACCGCAGATTATGAATTAAGTGGTATGCAGCTACCGCCGATAGTCTCAAGTATTGCGAGTTCTTACTTAACCATTGCCGGCGGAAATAGTATCGGTTATAGCCTGTTAACCAATGCCAATGCTAATTTGCTTGAAGCACATGGCAGTAAAGCGCTGATAGAAAAGTGGGTACCGCCAATGCGTAGTGGTCGCTTCAGCGGTACTATGGCAATGACCGAGCCAGGAAGTGGTTCATCGCTCGGTGATTTAACCACCAAGGCGGTTAAAGATGAGCACGGTCAATATCGAATTTCTGGTAGTAAAATTTTTATCTCTGGCGGTGATCATAATCTCAGTGAAAATATTGTTCACTTAGTGCTAGCCCGGCTTCAAGGTGCGCCGAAAGGGGTGAAA